>MDTC01269167.1_pt1 | contig 13471 bp, 15 predicted proteins | sample 811181 | NCBI WGS metagenome assembly MDTC01 (sample SAMN05326644, study PRJNA326480) | marine metagenome | isolation source: seawater | place: Pacific Ocean: North | collected 2011
ATAATTGGAATGTTTCTAATGTAAGAAGTATGTATAAAACATTTGTTGGGTGTAAAAAATTTAATCAATCATTAAATAACTGGCTAGTTATGAATGCATGCCAATGTGTGAAAATATTTCTACATGCAGATTTATTTAATATTAATGAAAATGCCCCTTGGCTTTATGAAACATTTAATTATGATAGTAATTATGATAGTTATGATAGTGACTATCCTGTAAGTTCAGATGGTTCCATTGATAATAGTAATGATGACTTGTTAGATATAAATAATGTTATAAATAATGGTTCCATTGATAATAGTAATTTTGACTTGTTAGATATAAATAATGTTATAAATAAGGTTTATGATAGTGACAATCCACCAAGTTTAGATAGTGACATTGATTTTAGTAATGATGTAATCATAGCTGAACATTAAATGTTTCTAATCTTATAAAAAATATAATTTTGTATATTTTTTATTTTAATTCAATCTTTTCACTTTAACAATTTCTCTTTTTAAAAATTTATCATACTGTGATTTAACATAAGTTACCCATCTGTAAGCAGTAAATCCATCATCTAACAATTCACCCATAAAGAAAAAATTGTTTTTATGACGTTTATATTGAAAAATTACATTATTAGCTATAAAATCTCCTATCTTGCCCTGACGAATTTTTCTTTCAATAGCTCCGTCAGATATTTTATTAATATCTTTGCATATAAATAAATTATTTCTTGTTCCATATTTAAAGCCCATCTCGCTACATATTTTTAAAGTATTTTTATATAAAATTTTTGGAATATTACGATACATATTTATTTCACTGTTAATCCTTAATATTATTTATATTATTTATTGTTTTATAATTATCCTTAAAATAAGATTCATATAGATATTCTTTTGTCACTAATAATGTCTTCTTTGAAGAAATCGCCACTATTTTATTATTATAATTAAATGAATAACCTGCTTTATGTTTCACAACACAAAAAGTATGAAAATTATGTAGATTTCTCATATTCTAAATATTTCTTGTTTCTTGTTTCTATTTTTTATTCTTAATTTTTTTTTATCAATTTTACGTATTTATTACATATTATAGTTAAAATAAAATTGATATGAAAATTGTGTCTTACATCTACAAAAAAATAAAATGAATGACAGTGAACAGATTTTTAGAGAGTTAACATCATACCCTCTTCCCAGGGAAATAATTAGAAATCGTAAATTTGTTCCTCATTCACAGACAATTACCACCACTTTTCATGATCTAATCTCATTAAATCTTGATGAAATTATACCAAACATTCATCTTGGGTTGCATCATGAATATTCACTTGACAGTATAGAAAATTGGACTAGAACAACACAAATGTATTGTAATAAAATCAATGAAGAATATAACGAAAAAATAGAAAAACAACTATATTTATTGCAAAAAATAAAGGAACAACAAATTCTAAGAGAAAATTTTGATACATCTAAAGTAAAAAATTTACCGCCTGAGATTGAATTAAATATACTTAGTTTTCTAGACCCTGAAACAAGACTTATTCACTTGGAAGAAAATAATAAAAATGTTAGAGAAGATATGAAAAAGTGGAAGGTATCTGACTTTAAAATATTTTATAGAGATATTGTTGTAAAAAAATACATTGAAAAAACCTTTGATTATTCATCAAAAGCTGGAATTGAGAGAATTGATTATCATTTAACAATTAATAACAAAAAAGAATATATTAATGAAATATTTAAAACATTAACTACATTAAAAGCTGCAATTCCTAAAGACTACAACAAATATATTAAATATAAACAACTCGCTACAAGTTTATTTTGTAGTCTTCTTTATTTAAATAAAAAACTTCTTATGAAATAAATGTCTTTTCAAGTGTTTAACAATTTACACATATTTATTGCTTCCAAATTATATTCTTGTTTCATAAATAATTTTTTAATTATATTCTCATCTCTTATACGTATCGTGTAATCCTGTTGAATATTATTTCTTCCTATACGACCTAAAGCCTGTAATAATTTTTGTTGTGTTGTATTCAATAAATCTTTTCCAATAAACCCATGACAAAACTGATAATTCGTTCCATATATGTAATCGGTAGACGCTATTATCATAAACAATTTTTGTTTTTCTGCAAGTTCTTTCATTATTTCTACATATTCTTTATTTTTATGATATTTGAAGGTTCCTATTCCTAACAAAAGTAGGACTTTGTAAATATTTTCTATATTCATCTTCATAATACTTTTTGTATTTTCTTCTCCTATGTCTGATACAAACGCATTTTCAATTACTTCACCATCTGGTGCCCATATATGTTGATGAGGAATAGTATTAGGACTATACATTGAATCTAGTGTTAACACCGATAATTTTTTCTTTAATTCATATATCTCCTCCTGCATTTTACTTGATTCTTTATTCATTTTACCTGTTTCACTTTTTTTAGAATATTCCGTATCTCCGTCTCCTTTATCTATAAGCTCTGTTGAATGAATCTTTTTTTCTAACTTTTCAATCTTATCTAATATAATACGATTATTTTCTATTCTTGTCATCAGTTTACTGAATACACTATTTTCTATTTTTGTTTGCTGTATATAAAAATTTCCTATTTTATCAATATCATCAGTGAGATATATTATTGGTCCATCTGTAAATGTATAAGCATCAGATGTTGTTGCTAACAAACCACCTGTATTTTTTCTTTCTGTCGTATCTTGAAATACACTTACTGTCCTTTTTAACCTTGTGTCTTTTTTTGTCGTTTCATTCATTAAGCTTTTTGAACGAGTTAATTTATTGTTTTCAAATTTACTTTTTCTTTGTTCTTTTAAATATTTATATACCTTTTTATAATCTTCTTCATCCAAACTCATTAATGTTTGTAAATAACATTCTTTCAAATTATTCATAGTAATGTCTGAAATTTTCTCAAATGAATCATCTATTACATCATAATCCAAGACATCTTCAACATATTTTATGAATTCTACTATTTCATTTAGATCAAAATATCTCAACAATGTTTTATTATTATTACAAAAACTACACACATTTTGTGTTTCTTTATAGTCTTCAAACAAATAATGCGGTAAAACACTATAACCATCCTTATCTAAGATTGGTATAGACTTCTTACAATCATAACTACTTATATGGTGATACTCTGCATCTTCAAACTTTCTTTTAAAATCACAAATAACCGGTTCAAGTTCTTCATCACTTGGTAAAGTAGCACAGGATAAAATCAACTTTGATATCTTGTTTTCTTTCCAGTTATTATTTATCACTTCATGAAGTTCATGATTCTCATAATCTAAAGTTATTGTTGGTTCATCCCAGTAGGTAACTATATCATTTTCATGATTAAATGCTAACATATAGTGCATACAAGTGACATACGATTGCACATCACAAATCATTATTTCTACATTTGTCCCTACACTGTTATCAACTTTAAAAATACCACCTGATTTATAATTTTTTGTATAGTCTACTGCTGAATAATAATGCAGTCTTATATCATTTGCTGAACTGCAACCAAATCCAAAAGCTATTTTTTTATCACAAGAAATCGCATTTTTGGCTAATGCTAATCCAATATGTCTTGCTACACATACAAATATAATTCTGTATTTTTCTGACAAACCTATCGGTGACAATGTCTTTCCTGTTCCTGTTGGAGCAGTATAATTTACAAACATTGGATTTGTTTTGTCTTTATCTTTATAATTTTTAAACAATGAAAACAGCTTCTTTTGATGTTCATATAATTCTATATCTCCATATTTTATTAAATATTTATTTTTTTCTATTAAATCTACACTTTTATATACAATATTTTTAATCTTAGTTATACTGCTAACATAAGATATTAGTTTATCAACATACTTTAATACAAATATATTAATGTTTTTTATCTGTGTCTTTCTTATTTCAATCAAAGTATACAAATAGAATATATATTTGTCCTTTTTCTTGAATAAATATTTCAACACATTTGAAAACATAGAAATTAATATGTATTCAAAAATATTATTTTTATTATTTTCAATTTCCTTTTCAACATTCTTTAATCTTATACTATCACTACTTTTCAAAGAACGAATCATTTTTCCTTCCATAAAATTTAGTTCATGCATTCCAGATAAGGTTGTTCCTTGACCATATTTATTAATTATATTAACTATATCACTGGAAAAGAATGTTTTAAATACAAAATAATCAATTTCATCACTTCTTTCTATTTTGCTGTAAGATATAAATGTTTTTATATTATTGAATCGAATATCTTTCTCATAAAAACCCTTTAAAATCAAATTTAAAATTACTTTTTCATCTTCTGATACTGGTTTCTCTACAGTGTCCCACTCTGAACTTGTTAATTTTGATTGTAATAAATCCATATTGACTTTTTTTACTATATAAATTATTATTAAAAAATCATCAATTTTTTACATATTATTTTTTTACAAAAACAATATATAACGTTAATTTTTATAAAATATAGTATGCTTTCTTCTTTTTTTAAAACTATTATTAAAAAAGCTTCTTTTGAAGATGTACAATATGCTATTAATTACCCTAGCAAATATATTATTATTAATACTTTACCTATAAATGAACAATCTTGTCTAATTACCAATACCGTTTCATGTCATGAAGAAGAAAAACTACTTAATGATATGTTAAATGCATATGATTTTAAAAATAAATATATCATTATCTACGGAAAAAATACACTCGATAGTGCTGCTGAAAATAAATACAATCAAATTAAATCATTGGGATTTACAAATGTTTTGTTATATAGTGGTGGTTTATTTGAATGGTTACTCTTACAAGACATTTACGGTAGAGATGAATTTTCTACTACTTCTTACATGCTTGATTTACTTAAATATAAACCTTCAAATAGTCTCTCTAAATTATTGCTTTGATTTTTTCCAAGAACCAAAATATTTATGTTCTGCATAATCTCCAAATTGTTGTCTTTTTTCGTTATTTAATATTTCTACGTCATTTTTTTCTTTATATTCCATATACTTCTTAGTTACATAGTCTGGTCCAGTTGTTACATAGACATAATTATCATCATTATGATTTACATTTCTAACGATTCTATTTATGTTTTTATCTATACCATCTATCAAACTTTTTATAAATTTATTTTTAGGTTCTGCTGCAAAAGCATATTGACCTACCAGAAAATTTTGATTTTTATTATAAAAATAAGAATACCTTGGTTTTTTTCCACTTATTTTATTAATATGTTCATCTATAGGAAATACTACTTTGCTTTTTAACATTGAATTCATATTTTTTTTACATTTCATATCCAAATCTAAATATATACCACCATAATGATAAACCGCTACATATCTAAAAAAATCTATCTTTTGAATTTTTAACGGTAATTTTTCGTATGTTTTTAAATATTCTTCATAATTTTTATTTAAAAAGTTATGTATATCATCATCAGTAAAAAATAAATAACTATAATCAGGATGTAAATTCTTTAATTCTGCAACAAAATCTTTACACTTTTCAGGCAATTTATTCGTTTTCCATGTTTGTATCAAAATACGTGGTATTTTTTCACTTTTTGATTCAAGGTTCTCCAATAGCTTTTTTAGATTTCTAATCAGAATAAAAAAAATCAAGGTCACTATTAAAATCAATACAAACATATGTACTATTTATATAAATTATACTCTATTTTTACATAAACTTCACATTATACATAAATATCATTGTTATGCCATAAATATGAGTATGGTTTATTATATTTTTCCTTGTTTTGTTCTTCTCTATACCCCTTATAACAAGATAAAATCGGCATTTTATTGTAAAAAATAGCTAAATTGCCATTATGTTCTCCAATATGCATATTTATTTTATTTGTTTCAGAAACTGGAAATATACTTTTCAGTAATATTGGACCTGTCGGACTTAATGGACCTTCTCCATAATAATTGTTTTGTGTATTTTCTACTATGTTTCCGATTGCTTCTAATAATTTCGGATTTTTTGGATAACTTATCATAAATGCGTTATAAATTCCATTTCCGCTTTCTTTCAAATCCTTTACAAAATGTTCCTTTTCTATAATACTAATTAATTTAAAACCTTCTACTGTTTGAAATTTTATATCCATATAAATACCACCATGTATGTAAAGCACACAATATCTCCAAAGATCTGCTTTGTAAGCTCCCGGTTTTAGTTTATTAAATGCCTTATATACGTCACTATGAAAATTATTTTTTATAAATTCAGCACACATTTTATCATCGTATAAATAATGTTTGAATTCGGGATTTGTATGTTTCACAGTATCTACCGATTTTTTCATCTTTGGTGGTAAATCTAAAGTTGACCATGTTTGAAAGATGTTTAAAGGAACTTTTTTTTCAGAATTATTTATTTCCTCTTTATCTATTAAAAAATGTGAAAAATCTTCTTTTTTACTTATGAATTTATAATAAAACATTATTGATAATGTAATGATTGTTCTTAGTATAAAAAATAATATGATGGTTGTTATTATTATCATTTTTAATATACAATCTAATTATATTTTTTTATAAAAAATTGATTTTGGTAAATAATATTTTTTAAATAGTATTTGCAAAGTAAATATACTCATAATATATAGTTTCTTTAGAAAACATGCACTCAGTTAATGCTGAACCCAAGCATGATTCCATTAATGCTGTCAAAACTCCTATAATTGTTTCAATTGAAGGTAATATTGGCTCAGGGAAAACAACTATAGTTGAAAACTTAGAAAAATATTACAATTTACAACTTGAAAAACATGATAAAGATTCAATCGTGTTTTTAAGAGAACCTGTTGATGTTTGGAAAACCATATCAGATAAAAATGGAGAAACTATATTAGAAAAATTCTATAACAATACTCAAAAATTCTCCTTTGCCTTTCAAGTCATGGCTTATTCTACAAGAACTTCTAAGTTGGCTCAAACAATTAAAAATAATCCAAATTGTAAAATTATTATTTGTGAACGTTCACTTGAAGCTGATAATAATGTATTTGCAAAAATGTTAAAAGACAGTAATAATATGGAAGAAGTTGAATACCAGATATATGAACATTTCTATAATACCAGAAAACAAGACATGAATTTGGATGCTGTCATATATATTGATGCATCACCTAATGTTTGCTTGCAACGTGTTAAAAAAAGAAATAGAGATGGTGAAGACGGTATTAGTTATGAGTATTTGCAAACATGTAAAGATTATCATGATAATTGGTTAATTAACAATAAGAAAAATATTGAAGTTTTTAGAATAGACACTGATAAAGATGCTATTTATGATTTTAAAAATGAAGACGAAATTGGTTATAAATGGATGAAATCTATTCAATCATTTATTAGTGAACTAAAGCCTAGTCTATAAATCAAATTTTACGACAATTTTTACAGTTTCTTTTTTTATGCATTTTACTGCAGATACCGACAACTCTTCACGTTTCTTTCTTGTTTTCTTATTATCACTTGCATCAGACGCATCTTTCTTTTTAGCAGTGCTATTACGATTATTCATATCTGTTTCAATTGCTTGATAATTATTTTCTATATAATTTATCACACCATTCTCTATTGCCCATTTAAAAAAATTTAATTGTCCAAGTGTTGTTTCCATATGTTTAGTTCCAAAAGGTATAGTTATTCTTTCCCAACGACAAAAAGGATCAAATCTCTTCTTTGAATATGCTTTTAGTTTTAGTTTATAATCATGATATACTTTAAAACGTGATTTCGCACTTGGTAATTCGTAATGAGTATAGTATTTTTTGGCATAATTTGTTACAAACCAATCTACTATTCTTAGAGATAATTTGGAATCACCATTAACTATTTTCATTATTATCTCTACATTTTTTTCATCTTGATAAAATGCATGTAATGCATTCAATAATAATTCATTTTGAGTATGTAAATTAGAAACACAATACATAATATGATTTTTTAATTTATTTCTATTTATGCGGTTTTTTCTATAAAATATATATCACCATCAAAAAATAATCTAAGAATTCGTAGTTTTTTATATTAGGGAATCACATATTCAATGTCTATATTTTTTTTGAAAGGGTCTTTTTTGGATTGTGTTTCTTTCCTTTTATAGTAGAATATTAATGTATTGGTATCAGCATAATATCTATATATTATAAATCTATATCTTCGATTGTGTTTATCTTGTCTCCATAACGACCGAACAAGCCAACTACAGGATTTTCTTTCACGTCCAAGATTATCAAGTAACATAAGTATCCCATCCGCCAATGTGAATCTGTTACTATCAATCATTCTGTCTAATCTTCTTTTTATTAAATACTCTAAATTCATAAATTTTTTACTTTTTTTATCTAACGTCATAATAAGTTCTCCATCATATATTCGACAATTTCCTATGTATTGTCGAATATTCTCTAATAGTTCGTCAGGTATTTGTGGTATTCGTATTCCCATATTTTTATTATATTAAATAAAAATATTTTAATATTCAATTTTTTTAAACCTTTTTATATTTTAAACACAGAATTTCTTTTATGAACACTTAAAATTTCTTCCAACACTTTAATATCTTTTTTGGTTGGTATATCAGGACATTCTAATTTTGAATTTTCATGCAAATAAATGAAGATTTCATTATAGTCTTGATAAGATAGTTTTGTATTAGGTTTTATTCCAGTTGTTATATAGATAATGTATTCAAGTCCTCTCCAAAATCCAATATAATCTAAAATATAATTACTATATTCTGAAATAACACAATACTTTTCTTTAGGGTTTGTATGATGTTCTCCGTGATGTTTATGTGAACATAAAAAACCAGTCTTATTAATGTATAATAAAATTTTGCTTTTTTCACAATCCCTCATATGTGAAAATTTGTGAATAATATTAGATGTTAATGAAAATAGAGAAAATGTAATAAATAAGTATGGATATTGATAAAGTAAATTTTTATCAAGTAAATATACAATCAATAATAATATAATTATACTTGGTAATGTTAGTGTAATATTTTCTAAATATGAATATCCAATTATACTTCTTGGAAAATAATGATGCAATTCATTATCTTTTGCAATTTGTTTCAAAAAAGGAATATCTGTACAATAATCTAAATAATTATCTTCAAACCAATGAAAACCCCCTGTTATTATATCACTAAGTAAGAATCCTACTATTATTTGTATATATATATTCATAATATATATAGCATTATAAAATATGTATTATTTAATTTGTATGTAATTGTAGCTTCACATGAAAAAGGTTTAATATAAGATTTATAAAATCTATGGAATAACATATTTAACATTAAAACCGGCTTCTAACCTAATACTATTAGATGCTTTCCTTTTATACTGAAATACTAATTTATTAGTATCAGCATAATATCTATATATTATAAATCTATATCTTCTATCGTATTTATCTTGTTGCCATAACGAGTTAATATGCCAATATGTGCCTTTATTTTTCATAAAATTTGAACGGTCCAAGCCAGAATCTATCATCTTATCCGTCAATGTATATGTGTAATTGTAACTCATATTGTCTAATCTTTTTTTAATTAAATACTCCATATTCATAAAATTTTCACTTTTTTTATCCAACGTCATAATAAATTCTCCATTATATATTCGGCAATTTCCTACGTATTGCCGAATATTTTCTAATAGTTCGTCAGGTATTTGTTGTATTCGTATTTCCATAGTTTTATTTATTTATTTATTTAAAAATATTTTAATATTCAATTTTTTTAAAAAAATCTATATCCTTATTTTATATATAATGAAAGAGATTGAAGATACAAACAAAGAAACTGAAGTTATATTAGACAGTTTAGAAGGAGAACAACTTACTAGTAATATATCCAAAATTTCATTTATTTTTGTTGCCTTTTTAGTTGTTGCTGGTGGTTACGTTACACAAGTTTTTTCTTGCAGCACACAACGTTTTCTCAGTTCTAATATTTATGGAAAGCATCTCATTGGCATTGGACTTATTTTCATTTTTATTATGTTAGAAGGCGGTTTTAATTTTGACAAAAATGATAGGGAACTTCACCCTGTTGATTGGTCTAATGGAAATTGTTTTGATAGTATGATTTATGCTGTATTGATTTATGCAATCTTTTTATTCTCTTCTAAGACTCGTCTAGGCTGGAATACTGCATTCTTCTCACTATTATTTATTTTATATATTACAAATACTCAAAGATTATATAATTATAATCGTAGAAAAATTAACTCTGAAACTAATGATAAGATTTTAATGGCTGAAAAGAGTGTTTTATATCTACTACCTTTTATTCTTATTATTGGTATGGGCGATTATTATCTTTATAAAGTTGACCAACTTGGAAAAGAATTTAGCTTTTATCATTTCTTTTTAGGCAATCCCACATGCAGCGGATTATAAATCTTTATTAACCAATAAATGACGTGATAAGTTTTTTATCACTTTATTTTCCAACTTCTTTTGCTCCTCTCCTACATCACCTAATATATTTCTCATCATATCAATACAAAATTCATATTGTGGATGTTCACTTATTTGACATTCGGGGTGTTTCTCTCTCCATACCGGTAATGCTGTCATATTATTATTTCCAACAATTTTTATCATATTACGTAATCTAATGTTATCAGGAGTTTCTTTACTCCATTCATCATTTTCTTTTATATACATCGTTTCTCTTTTCAAATCCGTGCAATGTAGTGGGCGCTTAGTTACGTCCATGTCCTTAATTCGGGACAGTATCATATTTGTCATTCCTGTTACATATCCTTGTCTACCTATATCTTCCAATTCATGTAAATCTATGTTGATATTTTCAATAAAATCTGACATATTCATTGCATCTTTGCAGGTTGTATTTAAAAAGAAATTTAAATTAAACTTTTGATTATTATTATTATTAATTATATTATTATTTGTCACATTACTTACTTTTACTGCTTCTATTAGTTGTTTCTGTAAAGTTTTATTTTCTGTTTGTTGATTTACCATAAGTTTATTTTGTTCAATTAATAATTCTTTGAATTCTTCATTTTGCTTTAATATATGCATAATTCCATTTGTATCATACTCTTCATGTGTTATTTTTACTTCATCTATAGAGTTATCTGTAGAATTGCACAATTTAATGTGACGATAATAACTAGAAGCATGTTTATATTGTCTTCCACAGCTGCATATAAAGTTGGCGTTTTTTGGGGTAGCATCAGTATAGCATTTTGTAGCATTATGTTTTATCGTCTTACAATGTCTATTAAAATCATATTTATTGCTGCATGAGAAGTCACATTTTTGACAAAAATAATTAGTTGCGTTTTTTTGCGTTTTTTCATGTAGCATTTCGTGCTTATAAATGCTATATAAAAAAACGCCTAAATCCTTTTTCAAAAAAAGAATAAAAAATCATGCAGTCAATATTTGAATCATTTTTTTCGCATTTACTGCATTTCGCTGCAAATCGTATTTTTACACACTTTTTCAAAATTCTTTTTGAGATTTTTTAAAAATGGACATTTTATTTTTGTCCATTTTTGAAAACTTGATCGATTTCTTTCTGAGTTTTTTTTACAAATAATATAATAAATTGGAATTTATACTTAAAGAAACAAAAAGTTTAAAACGGCGTTTTTTTGTAGTCCTATTGTAGTCATTTTATATTTTGCAGTGTAATTAATGCAAAATATATTTTTATTTTACTGCATATAAAGTTAAAAATTCTATAGCTCATTTTATAAAAATATCATTCTGAATTATGGAATATATACCATTGACAGAGTTTCATTTTAGATATTTGTAAAGGGTTTGCGTTTTTGAACATATCATTTGTATTAGTTTCTATTCTTACGTGCCATAAATCAAGTGGTTGATAAAAACTTTTTGCTTCTTTGAACATGTCATTCATATCAAAGACGATTGATACATTCCAATTATTTAGTGGTTGATTGAATGCGTATGCTCTTTCAAACATACTACCCATATCACTGACGAGTGATACATTCCAATTATTCAAAGGTTGATTGAATTTATGTGCACGACAAAACATACTACTCATGTCCATAACTGATGATACATCCCATGAATTAAGTGGTTGATTGAATTTTCTTGCTTTATAAAACATATCAGACATATCTACAACTGATGATACATTCCATGAATTAAGTGGTTGATTGAATGATTTTGCGTTTTCAAACATAGCAAACATATCAGTGACTGATGATACATCCCAATCATTCAAAGGTTGGTTGAAATATATTACACTATAAAACATTTGCCTCATATATTCAACTGATGATACATCCCATGAATTAAGTGGTTGATTAAATAAGGTTGCATTTTCAAATATAGAGTTCATATTTTCGACTGATGATACATCCCAATCATTTAAAGGTTGATTAAATTTATGTGCATCACAAAACATACCGCCCATATTAGTGACATTCGATACGTTCCATGAATTAAGTGGTTGATTGAATGATGTTGCAGCAGAGAACATATAGTACATATTAGTGACGGATGATACATTCCATGAATCTAGGGGTTGATCGAATGATGTTGCAAATTGAAACATATACTGCATGTTAGTGACTGATGATACATTCCATGAATCTAGTGGTTGATTGAATGCGAATGCGTTTTGGAACATTTCACACATATTAGTGACGGATGATACATCCCATGAATTAAGTGGTTGATTGAATGATACTGCATTATAGAACATACAGTACATATCAGTAACTGATGATACATTCCACAAATCAAGCAGTTGATTAAAAGAGTTTGATTTACAGAACATATAACTCATATCAGTGACGGATGACACATCCCAATGATTTATATTATCATTAAAATCTTCCTTTTTTAAGAATAAATGACTCATGTTTGTGATTAAAGATGTATTCCAAATTGAGATATGACCATATATAGTTAACGCTTCATCCTTATTTTCACACCATAAATCAACTGCTTTTTCTAATTCTTTTTTAGTTTTTGGTTTAAATATTAGAAAAGTTTTAATATGATTATTAATTTCAATAGGTAAAAATTCCATCTAGATAAATATAACAATATTTATTTAAACTACTTTCCTATAAAAAATTAATCAAAATCATACCATGTTGCATTATTTCTATCAAAATATACTGCATCATTAAACATATCTCTCATACTAATTACAGATGACACATTCCACGAATTTAATGGCTGATTAAATGAAGATGCTTCCACAAACATAGTATTCATATTAGTTACTGATGATACATCCCACGAATCAATTGGTTGATTAAATGATGAAGCAGCATAAAACATATCATTCATACTAGTTACTGATGATACATCCCATGAATTAATTGGTTGATTAAATGATAATGCCTCACTGAACATACCATTCATAT
>MDTC01022203.1_pt1 | contig 13470 bp, 2 predicted proteins | sample 811181 | NCBI WGS metagenome assembly MDTC01 (sample SAMN05326644, study PRJNA326480) | marine metagenome | isolation source: seawater | place: Pacific Ocean: North | collected 2011
CGACGAACGAGCCAATGCGTAAACGGCCGCTGGGCTGCATTCGGGTCCTGTGACGAGCCCAATAATGTCTGCCAGGCAGGCGAGATTCAAGACGTTCCATGTGGCCTCAATGGTCGTGGTTTGCAATCACGTGAGTGCAGCGGCGGTCAATGGCAAGCCAGTGGCGAATGCATCGACAACGATGTTTGCGTCAACCGAGCTGTCGAGATTCAAGCCTGTGGTGAGAATCGTCGTGGGCGTCAGGAAAGACTGTGCGTTCAGGGGCAGTGGGATGAGTTCTCCGTCTGCGATGACCGAGACGTATGCGTGGACCAAGCCGTCGAGGCAAGCCTTTGTGGCGTCAATGACAATGGGACACGAACCAGACGCTGTGCTGGTGGCCAATGGTCAAGCATTGGCCCATGTATCGATGAAGATGTGTGCACGAATGGCGCAGTACTCGGTGATGATGCTTGCGGTCTCAATCAACGTGGAATTAATGGCCGACGCTGCGAGAACGGTCAATGGGCAGAACCACGCTGTAACGATGCTGATGTGTGTATGGATAATATCAGAGATGAGCGCCCATGCGGTCGAGGAGACGAAGGCCTCCAGACCAGGACATGTATCGAAGGACAATGGGACGATTGGACTGACTGTGATGGGGCGTGGATTTGCCCGGATGTCGAAAATCCACGCTGTGGACCAGCAACTCGCGATATCTGTAACGGGTTAGACGATGACCATGATGGCCGTATTGACGAGGGTCTCATACCAATGGTGGCAGACAACCGACCCGACATACCAGGGCCACGCCCCGCTAATCCTGCAGAATGTGCGACACCCTTTGAATGCGATATCGAGGCCGCCATAAACAGAGGTCTTCAATGGCTCCGACAAGCCGAAGCCGGTACAGGACACATCAATGATGCCCGTGGAGCCCATAATTTCCTGGGCGTATTGGCTCTTTTGGAACAGCGCCCAGGTGGGTCCAGATATGGACAACCCATTGGATACGAGGGTCTCGATGGACAAGACCAAAATCTCGCGATTCGACTGATTCAAACCCTGATTTTGGCCGAAACTGCAATGACCGACCCAGAGGCGGTACCCTATACATACGTCGTTGGCGGAAACGTCGCTGCGCTGACTCGCTATCTCATGACGGGCGGACCGGACAATATCGGCGCACCGGTCACGGTGACCGAAGCACTCACCAATGGTGTTCTCTCCTTGCTATCGGTCCAAGGCCAACGTTGGCCGAATAATTTAGGCGGCTGGAATTATCGTGAAGCGGAAGAGCTTGGCGATCTATCAACCACCCATTTCACCGTTCTCGGTTTGACAGCCGCGGCGGGCTTGGTCCCTGAAGCGCAACAGGCATTCCGGGCGGTCAATGACTTTCTGGTATCGGCTCAAAATGAAGATGGCGGCAGCAGTTACCGACCAGGTGGTAGGAACGGATCTACTTCGGCAATGACTGCTGCAAGCTTGCGACAATATCGACGAATCGGCGTCCCAGTCAGCGATCCAAAAGTCCAGGCGAACCTCAACTGGTTGCTCGACAATTGGACCTACGATAACGCGATTGGCAATGTTGGAATTCAGAGCGCTTATTATTATTTCTGGGCCGCACAGCATGCGCTTTCACTGTCTGGCGATGATGGATTGGGCGGTCAAGTCTCCGAGGATGACTTTGGTGCCCGGAACCCTCAAGAATTGGGCTATCCTGAACAGGCAAACTCGGCCTATTTTGACTTTGCATACACGCTGCTTCAATGGCAAGACCCCAACGGAGCTTGGGGTACTGAATTCGCTGGAAGCCCTCGCGGTTGGTCACAGCAATCAAGTCATCTTTTTGCACTACTCACGCTCATGTCATCTGACTTCGGCCGTATTTCAAATGCTGTTTTTCGACCCCAATGCGCTGATGAGGTCGACAACGATGGCGACGGCCAAATCGACCTAGATGATTCTGATTGCACCTACGCATGTACGCGGACTGAGTTCTCTCAGCCTGCATGTCAAAATGAGCTCGATGATGATGGCGATGGTTTGATCGATTTTCCGAACGATTTAGGGTGCGCCTACCCTGAAGACGAGAGCGAAAACAATCCGCTTTCGCACGCCTGTGCCAATCTCCAAGATGACGACGATGACGGGCTTATCGACTTTCCCGATGATCCCGGTTGTCTAAATCCGGAAGATGGCGATGAAACCGACGCTGAGTGCTCAAACGGTGCCGATGACGACGGCGACGGGCTTGTCGATTTTCCTGCCGATCCGGGCTGTACTGATGGTCAAGATCTCACCGAACTCGAAAATGTAGACGCACCAGCGGCATGCGCGGATGGCATCGATAACGATGACGATGGCGCCATCGACTACCCCCTCGACCGAGGCTGTTTGAGCGCAGGTGACCAAGACGAGTCGGATCTATGTGGACAGGGTGTGACCATCGCCAAATATCCGGTGGGTCAACCTTTTGTCTCCTTTAATTCGGACAATGAGGGCCGTAATTTCCAGGGCAATTGTGGCGGACGAACTGGCCGGGATAAGGTCTTTGTTTATAACAATCCAATTCGGGCAGACCTGACCCTGTCGGTCGACCATCCAGAAACGGTCGCACCGACGGGAATTTACGTTCGTACAGACTGCACCGACTCTGGCTCAGAGATCATCTGTGACTTACCTGAAGGTCGAGCCACAGTACAACTCGATGCAGTCGAGCCCGGTCCCCTATTCATTTTTATCGATCATCCCAATGCGTTCGGGGGCACTGTGCGCTTCAGCGTAGCGGTCAACCGATTGGCCCCAGGCTGCTCTGATGGCCTAGACAACGACCGTGATGGGTTCATCGATCTAGCCGACCCTGGCTGCATTAATGATATTGATACCGATGAAACGGATCCGGATGAACTCGGTGAGTGTGCCGATACATTAGACAATGACATGGACGGATTAATCGACTTTCCTGTGGACCCAGGCTGTGCTGCACATGGAGATGGCAGCGAGGCCGATGCGGATGAAATCCCTGCTTGTGCCAACGGTCTAGATGACGATGGAGACGGCAGCATTGACTTTCCAAATGACAGCGGTTGCGCAGGTCGAGGTGATTTGTCAGAGCGGGTCGCCGCTGGCCCTGCCCAATGTGCAAACGGCATCGATGACGATGAAAATCGCCTCATCGACTACCCGGAAGATCCAGGCTGTAGTGGTCAAGGTGACCTCAATGAGTCGGAACCCGACCTCCCGCCTGCCTGTTCTGACGCCGTCGACAATGATGCCGATGGAGTGACTGACTACCCCTTCGATCCGGGGTGTTCCGCGGCCGGTGACCTCGATGAGACCGACCCAGTTGAGGCCCCCGTCTGTTTGAATGAACTCGACGATGATGCAGATGGCATAATCGACTTTCCACTGGACCCAGGATGTCGCTCGGCTGGCGATAACGACGAGTCAGATCCTGCGAACACTGTCGGCTGCTCCAACGGACTCGATGACGACAACAATGGTCGAATTGATTACCCAGACGATCCGGGTTGTGCATTCGCCGCTGACACAAGCGAGCGTTTTGAGGGTGTTCTATCGGCCAGATGTACGGATGAGATCGATAATGACCTTGACGGACTCGTCGACCTCGAAGACGTCGGATGTACTGGGGCTTTGGACAACGATGAGACCGACCCTGATGAGCTGCCAGGCTGTGCTGATGACTTAGACAATGACGCAGATGGGTTGGTCGATTGGCCAAGGGACCCGGGGTGTGCCGCACGTGGCGATGAATGCGAACAAAACGGCTTTCAATTGTGTAACGGGCGCTGTCGCGATTTAGAGTTCGACAACTTAAACTGCGGTGTGTGTGGCCGCGTTTGTGAAGGCGGTTCTGAGTGCATCGATGGCGTCTGTGACGACCTATATACCTTTGAAGGCATACAGCAAAACATCGATAATTCTGAATTAAGTGGCTGGGCCACATGCCACAGCGATCGCTATGGTGATGCAAATACAATGGTCCAAGACATCCTTGATAATTGTAACGGCGAATACGTTATGATGGGCTGTCGGCGCGTTGGTTCACCGACATGGCAACTCATCGCCATGGGTGACCGTGATCGCGTGTTTACCGATACCGGGGACGGGAATAACGATCTCAACGCTCACAATGGCGTTGATTGGTATTTCAGCACCAGTTTCTCCATGGGATTTGTCGCCCCGAACTCGGGGGTAAGGCGAAACTCATGTGATACGGCTGCGGATCAAGCAGACTTTAGACTCTGCTGGCATACCCTAGAGGGACGGCTTGATAGGGGGTTCCGATGCGGGGCTCAACGTGGCCTAAATGCATCTTTAGAGTACGAACGTCGAGTGTGGACCAGTGAGGTTGGACGACCTTAGTCACGTCTGTTGGGTACGCCGGCTTTAGATTAAGCTCAAAGCCGCTTCCCGCCGGCATTGACCTACCACAACCCGATTAGACAGCGATGCTCCGTCTGCTCGGGTCCCTTTAATTCAAGGCTACGGCGCTAGAATTTCGGCGTACAGGTGGAAAGCGATTGACGATCGCTACCAACTAGTCATAGAAACCTTATATCTTGGCCTCATTTTTTTTAGCCCATAATGGCTCAAAATCTGGCTACCAACCATTTGAACAAAAGAATCGGGAGCTTCCCATGACGAGGCGCGGCGCGTACACACCTATCCTATCTCTAATCATCCTGGTCTTTGCTTTTGGATGCGTTGAGACCAATGGCAGCTCGGGTCCACAGACAACGATGCCAGATTCTGGCGATGGCGGTCTTTTAGCGACGGACGGAACAATGATTGGAGACGATTCCGACAGCTCAGTTGCTGCACCGGATGGAGCCGTTTCTGATGATGCTGAACGCCCCGATGCGGCCGTGCCGGATTCAACTGCCCCCGATGCCGAGGTCGCCGACGCGGCCGCGCCGGATGCCATGCCTGATGCAGCACCCGAGCCCATCGGTCTCGACGCCTGCACCGAGCCGACCGAGGGACAGTACGTTGCCGACCCATGCAGCTATGACCAAGTCGGTGGTACCGATTCAGTACTCGCCGACTGCTCGAGTCCTGAGATCGATCACTTTGTCACAGCCCCTTGCATCACCGGTGACATTGAGACCGTCGGCAGCGACACACAACTTGCAGCATGCGCATTGCCTGCTGACGGGCAATTTGTATCAACTGTATGCGTCGGCGGTGACATTGCAACTGCGGGTTCAGATACGGTTCTCTCATCGTGCATACAGCCGGCTGATGGCGAATATATCGCGACAGCATGTGCTTCGGGCGATGCGACTGCCCTTGGACAGGATGGGGAAATCGACACGTGTTCTGAGCCAGAGGCAGGCACTTTTGTGTCCGCAATTTGCGATGCGGGTGCGGGCAGCAATGCGGGTCTTGATACGACCACTGAGTCCTGTTCCGCACCAACGGATGGTCAGTTTGTAAGCGATATTTGCACCGCCGGTTCATCAACAGAACGCGGTCGCAATACCCTTGTTACAGACTGTAATACGCCGGCAGCCGACCAATATGTCACGGCCATTTGCCAGGCGGGGTCAATGGATGAGGTCGGCACAGATACAGTCGCTGCCGATTGCGGAAATCCTAACCAGGGTCAATTTGTCAGCGCAACCTGCCAAGCGGGCACCATCGCTGAGCTCGGCATCAATACCGCCATAGCCATCTGCACCGAACCAGAGCAAGGTCAGTTTGTCGCTGTGGCCTGCGTTGCTGGCAATGCAACCGAGTTTGGTGCCGATACCACGATCATCGATTGTTCGGTTCCTACAGCGGGCCAATATGTCTCGCGGTCCTGCCTCAGCGGAAACGCCACAACCGCGGGTAGCAATACCGTTCGAGTCAATTGTTCTGAGCCGGACGATGCACGCTATGTTGTCGACGTTTGTAATCCAGGTACACCGACGGAACCCGGCTCCGATATCGTGGTTGACGATTGCCGGGAGCCTGAAGCGGGCCAATTCACCACAGCGCAATGCGATCAGGGTGGCCCCAATGCCTTGGGTACAAACACAGCGATCGGCGTGTGTAGGACCCCCATCCGGGGCGAATTTGTTGCCACCCCATGTTTCCCAGGCGATTGGCACGTTACGGGGAATGATACCAGCATACGAATTTGTTCTCCGGCCCGTCCGGGACAGTTCGTGACCGCTCTCTGCGAAGCGGGCGAGCCTAACCTTTTGGGGTCTAATACCGAGACCGCAGACTGTCGCTTACCCGCAGCAGGTCAGTACATCTCAGAGCTCTGTGTCCCGGGGAACTCCATCCGACTCGGCACAAACTCTGTCGTGGCCGATTGTACGGAGCCTGTCGTCGGGCAATATGCTGCTGGGGCCTGTCGGGCCGGTACGCCTGTCACCATTGGCCAAGACACAAATATCACCGACTGTTCTGCACCGGGTGAAGGCGAATATATCGGTGGATTTTGTACATCAGGCAGCTCTGTGGAGACCGGTCGGGACACGTTCATTCTGCCTTGCGCACAACCCGAATTGGGCCAATATGTCACGAGACTCTGCGACGCTGGGAGCAATGAGCGTCTGGGTCTGAACACAGGTATGGCCGACTGCGCTGACCCCTTCGAAGGCAACTACGTCAGCACAGCCTGCGTTCCAGGAGACGACCAAACCCTTGGTGCCGATGCGCAATTCGGCCCCTGCAGTGACCCGCAGCCGCTGGACTATGTGGCCATAGCCTGTCAACCTGGTGGCCCAGATGGTGCGGGCGCTGACACTCAAACCGCCGCTTGCAGCCAACCAGGCGCCGGCCAATACGTTGCCGAAGTCTGCATTCAAGGCACCTCGAGCGAAGCGGGCCAAGATACAACCATTCTCGCCTGTAGTCCCCTGGGTCCTGCTGAATTTCTGGATGCGGTCTGCCGACCCGGCAACGCAGAGACTTTAGGAACTGATACCCTTGTGACCACCTGCTCAGAATTGGATGTGAATGATTGGCCCGAGGGTTCATTAATCGAGATTGATGGTGATTTAGACGTCACAGATTTGCCCGGCGACTACTGCCTAGATGTCTGCTCTGTCCGTATCAGCGGTGATTTGCTAATCGAAGGAACTGACCGCATCAATTTGGACGGTTTGGGCTGTATCGATAGCGTAGGCCAGGATGTACGCATTGTCGGCAACCGAAACCTCGTTGATGTATCCGGTCTGTCCCTCCGAGTGGTTCGTCGAGATCTTGTCGTCGAAGAAAACGAAGAACTCTGCCCAAGTCTGGTCAGGGATATCTGGCGGGAAGAGGGTCTGGAGGCCGATGAGCAGACCTTTGTCTTTGATAATAAACGAGGCTGTGATCTGGATGGAGATGGCCGTGAAGCGGACTTTGACTGCGATGACAATGATCCAGCCAAATGGCGGACGGGGTTTTATCAGGCAGACCTTAGCTGGCGCGAAATGGGCAGTTTCTGTGATGAATACTGTACCCGAAATGTCGAACGGTCGGTCACGCTCCAAAACAACGGAACATGGGAACAATTACCCGATCTCTCCTGTATTAAGACCATCGGAACCGACCTTAACCTCATCAACAACTCGAATTTGAGCCGCTTGGATGCGCTCTCGAATCTAGAAAGCGTCGGACGGGATGTAAACATTCGCTTTAATGGCGCACTGCAGAGTCTCCGGGGGCTTGAGACGCTCGAAGAGGTCGGCCGGAATTTCGAGATTCGCGGCAACGCAAATGTGAGACGATTGGCTGGTCTCGAATACCTACGTCAGGTCGATGGCGGCCTTTCGATTATAGACAACCAAAGTCTGCTCACCCTCCAAGGGCTCGAGCGACTCGATAGTGTCAACAGCGTTCGAGTCCAGAACAATGACCGCCTCAGGGATTTGGAGGGGTTGGAGACGATTCAAGATATAAATGGGTGGCTGTACTTGGAAGACAACGATGATCTCACAAGCATCACTGGTCTCGACAATTTGCGGAACCTCCAGTCAGGCATCAGTATATCGAACAACCCGTCACTGACTGTTTTAGATGGCCTACCGCAAGTGGACACCATCGACAATTTCGAACTGCGTCGTTCGAGTGTCGAGGAGATTCGCTCATTGGGCTTTTCTCAAATCGAACGGCGCTTGGTTCTGACGGAAAATAGTGAGCTACGGGACATGTCTGGCTTCACGCGATTACGCTCTGTAGACGAAATCGTCATTACTCAAAACCCGAGCTTGGCATCCGTTGATGGCTTTGACGCTCTAGAGACGGCCATAACATTTCGTGTCGAGAACAATGAAAATCTAAGGCTTATAGACGGGCTGCCCCGATTAAACGCGCTGACGACATTGAACATCACAGATAACGCAAGTCTGCAAATCATTCGTGGTTTTGACGCGATGTCGCAAGTGGCCAACTTAACTATCGAGGACAACGACCAGCTGGCGTCGATCCAATTCGATGGGCTCAATCAAGTCACCGGAAACATGTTGCTGCGAGACAATGAAGAGATGCGGTCCCCGGGCACTTTTCCAAGATTGACCAGCGTGGTCGGCAACTTCACAATCGAAAGTAACGATCAGATGTCCGATCTGACCGGCCTGGAAGCCTTATCCACAGTGCGCAATCTCTACATCAATCGAAACCCGGCCTTGGAGAGAACGACCGGCATGGACGGGCTCACTCGCGTAAATGAGCGGCTACATATCAACGACAATAACGAGCTACAAACCATAAATGGTTTTCCCAACCTTGATGAAACCAATGAAATTTACATTCATGAAAATGACCAGCTATTGGATGTAAGCGGCTTCCCGAATTTAACGCGGACACCAACGCTGACCATGACCGAAAATGATTCGTGGCAGCGGCTCGACGCCTTTCAGTCACTGGCCACCGTGACTAATCTGACCATCAATAACAATCGGGACTTGGAGGCCATCTCTGGGTTTGGCTCCATGCAAACCCTCAACCGGCTCGTGATTCAAAACAACTCCACCCTAAGACTGATCGGCGGCTTTGAAACCCTACGGGATATAACGGACTACATCAGCATTCGAAATAATACGGTCCTCCGTGAAATCACGGGTTTTGATTCGCTTATCTCGCTGCGTAGTCTGGATATCAGAACCAACCTTGGGCTTGAGACAATCACCGGATTTCGTGCTCTTGAGCGGGTGAATAACGAGCTCGCCATTATTGACAACGCAAACCTAATTACACTCACCGACGGCTTTGGTGATTTAAGCTACACGGAGAATTTCTATGTCCGTGACAACGAGGCCCTATGCGACGGTGAAGTGCGACAAATGTTAGTCCAGTTCGACCAAGCGATTCGGCGAACGGACATTAATCGAAATCGCGGGTCCTATGACGTCTGCGGTACATGCGGTGGACAGATCGACCGCGTGGACCGATGTTTTGACGTCATCCGCGATGATCCCTGGCAATACCGCTGCGTTGATATCTCAGCCTACGCGAGCACCTGCTTTGATGACATAAATGCGACTGAGACCCTGGCTAGATGTGTAGAAGAGCGTCGTAATGACCCTGTGGCCAATGCGAGCAATCTGCAATGTCTACGCGCCGTCTCACCCGCTCTAAACGGCGATGTCTGTCCAACCGAGGAGCAGTTCGCCGGGTGTTTGTAAGCATGTCAAAACCAGTCAGGCTCCAATTAGGGCCTGACTGGTTACCCGTCCCCAGCACTTTTTACATAGGTCTTGACCCACTCACCGCTTGGCTAAGTAATCCCACAAGACGTGGCTCTCTGTCTTGACCGACGATGTCCATGAACAGTCGGCTGTGATAAGGCAAAGGCGCTCGGCGCAACAACCGCGTTTTGGCTTGCCGGCGAGCTCGTGGCTTAAGCCAGAGTCAGAGTCAGAGTCAGAGTCAGAGTCAGAGTCAGAGTCAGAGTCAGAGTCAGAAGTTTACCCAGGCGGACTCACTCAAAACAGGTTAAAAACAAGCCGGCGACAGCCCTTTAGCTTTGGGGGACTGCCTAGACATCTTGACATCGGTGATGTCAGCGGGATGCCATTGGTACGCGAGTACATCACGCAGCAGGATTAATCCCGACGCGCCCTTATTTTCCATCTGATGCTGCTGGAGATGAACTTATGTTCATGCCGATCCCCCCATTTTAAATCAACCGGGGAAACACTCTTTTTGTTGGTTGCCATCTGCATCCAGGCAACGATAGCCCTCACGAATACAATCAGCATCCTCGGTACAACTCTGCATGCAGTACTTTTCCGGGCCACCACCGATCAAGGTACAGACCGAACCGTCTGGACACGCGTTACCTTGCTGTTCACAACCAGTAATTAAGCAGTATCCATCGAGCCATGCTGGATTGTCCTCTGCTGCAATACAGAGTGCATTAGCACCACCCGTACAATCCATAATCTGGCGGCATGGGCCGCCGATGGGCGTCGTGCCGCTGCCTGCCGGTAGGCATTCGAGGACATTATCCCCATCTCCATCTCCGCATCGATAACCAGCCCGACAGTCTTCATCAGCAGAGCAATCTGGAAAACATAGACCTGTCTGGTTATCCGGTGATAGATTAGCAACATGGCTGCCGGCGGGGCAATTCTCACCGGCACCAACATTCAAATAACAGAATCCGCGAGGCCACCCTGTTTCGCACTCACTTCTGGCACCACCCGCGCAATCTGATTTTGTCTCACAGGCACCGCCAGCAGGGACGTTACCAATCCCAAAGGGAATGCATTCCAACCGCCCATCATTATCGTCATCTGCGCAACCGTAAGCGTCTCGCTGGCATTGTTCATCTTGACCACATGAACGTAAGCAAACGCCTTGTTGCGTCTCAGGCTCGATGTAAGCGCAGTGACTTCCATCAGGACATCCCGCCTCCGCGGTACAGTAAAAGTTATAACAGTACCCGCGAGTCCAGTTGAAATTGTTTGCACAGCCCACATTTTGACCACGACAATCAGATAGTGTCGTACAGCGGTCACCAATCCGACCTGGACCAACACCAATGGGACCACATTCGAGCACCTCATTGGCATCCTTGTCGCTGTTATAGCAGCCATACCCAAAACGACAGTCAGCGTTGCTTCCACAGTCAGCCAAACACCAACCGCGTTCAGTTTCAGCATCGATGTAGCCACAATGAGACCCAAACGGGCATGCGGCATCATCTCTGCATCGACGGCTGCAGTAACCATCCAATCCAAATGTCTCGTCTAAACAGTAGGCTCGAATGCCATTTTGGCAATCGGTCATGCTCTCGCATGGCGCACCCACACGGCCGATGCCCAGACCGGCCACGCTGCACTCATCGAGGCCATCATTGTCAGTATCAGCGCAGAAGAATCCTGGCCGACACGCATTGAGTTCAAGAGGGTCGCAGTCGACTTTACAGAAACCCGACCCAAGGTCATCACGAAAGGCACAGTGACTGCCCTCCGGGCAAGAGATTTGCCAATTACAGACTTGTGAGCAATACCCTCGATCAAGATCCGTATAGAGACAGCGCGCTGGAGGCCCGCCGCCACAATCCGTCAAATTCTCGCAGGGCGCCCCCAAGGCGACCTCGGCATTACCACTAGGCCAGCATTCTGGTGGCCCCTGCCTATCCGCGTCGAAACACGAATGCCGCGGATCGCAATCATTTCCATCGGGCTCGCAGTCGAGCAAACAGAGGCCCTCGCCAGTCTCAGGGTTGGCTTGGCCACAATGGGCTCCATCTGGACACGGCTCTCTGGGCGAACAACTGCGCGTACAATAACCGCCGAACTCCGCAAGGTAACATTGACCCTCTAAAGCCCCAGCACAATCTGACACGGTTTCACAGACAGCCCCCAGCACACCGTCACCGCTCGCGTAAGGGAGACAAAAAGTCCGTCCATCTGGTAATTGCCCATCCCAACAGGCGTAGTTGTCACGGCAGTCCATGGGGTTTTCACATGGCTGTAGACAGAGCGATTCGGTCCGACTGACGAAGGCACATTGGGACTCTCCGGGGCAGTCTGAATCGAGTAGGCACCTGGCGGAGCAGACGCCATCGTACCCTCCGTCATCGGCATCGAGACATCGCCTTGAATAGGGCGTCCCCAAACACGTGGACGCATCATCGCAGGGCGCGCCGGGCTGTGCTTGGGCAATAAGGGTTGGGGTACAGACATCATCGAGACTGCCCATGTACGGCCCACATGTATACCCATCTCGACATTCATCAGCCGCATCGCACGTCGTCAAGCAGTACCGACCGGCACAAATTGACCCGGCATTACAATCGTCATCTGTCACACAATTGGATGAGCAATATCCATCGGACCAGCCATTTTCAATACAGAGACCAGCTGTCAATACACCGGGCAGACAGTATTCGTCGCCTTGGCAAGCAGCCCCCGCTGGTTGAATACAATCCAGGTCTGCATCAGGCGAACAACCATCTGGGCAGCACCCATCGTCGGAAACACAGGCCTCAATGACGTCAGTCACACACGTCGCATCGCAGGTTTGCCCAGCGCCCACGTAGCGGATCAAGCTGCAGGCATTCTCGGGACGGTCGCAATTGTCGGGGCAGTCACCATCGCAGGTCTCGCCGTCTTCGACGATGCCATTCCCACAGAAGGGCCCTAAATCCGGAACGATCCTGCTATCGACAATCACGGCCATATCTGGCTCAGGGGCTGCGTCCTCTTCGACCTCTGCGTCTTGTTCAATTGCTGCGTCTTGTTCGACGTCTGCATCCTCTTCAAGAGCTGCGTCGGCGTTGAGAACAGCATCTGCTTCGAGTGCTGAATCCATGTTGAGCTGCCCATCGGGCTCCGATGCCGCATCTGTCTCCAAGGACGTATCCGATTCAACAGTGGCATCCACAGCTATTGCTGCGTCCAACAAGGGAGCTGCATCTGGAACAAGGCTAGCATCTGACTCGATAGCGGCATCATCAGCGGCTGCAGAATCTAATGCTCCGCCGGCGTCCATCACAGACTCAGCGTCCGGGATAACCCGCCCATCACGCTCGGTTGATGAATCTGGGCCCTCGCCGTCATCGGGTGTTTGACTCTCTGCGGCATCGTGCCCTGAATCCAATGGAGACGACGCACTGCCATCGGTTTCCGAGTCAGCACCTGTCGTCGCCTGCCCAGACTCTGAGTCAGCACATGCAACTAAACCAAGAAAAGCCGTCCCTATGAAAAAAACTCGAGCAGCTGCATTGAGCATTGCCCCTCCCCCTGTCTAGACTCAGCGTCACGCTTCCGAGCCTGGTCATGTTAACTCTGTTTCAAAAAGAGCATTGAACAGATAAGCGATGCCTCGCCATGACATCTGGACACGCAACCATTGCCGCAGCTTTAGACTCCCCCCCGCATGGGAAGCGGTTTGTGGGTCAAGCTTGATGCGGCTAAATTCCAAGATAATGCCAGACGGTCGGCCCTCGTTATGCCAGATGGCGACCACCGTCCCATGGAGAGTGTCCAGCCCTGCCCTTTGCGCCACACAAGCTCGTTC
>MDTC01246781.1_pt1 | contig 13470 bp, 12 predicted proteins | sample 811181 | NCBI WGS metagenome assembly MDTC01 (sample SAMN05326644, study PRJNA326480) | marine metagenome | isolation source: seawater | place: Pacific Ocean: North | collected 2011
CCGAGTTTTATTGGTGTATAGATCTACACAATCTAATGAATTTTATTAAACTTAGGTCCGCCGATAATGCTCAATCTGAGATAAAAGAATATTCAGATTCTATGAAAGAATTAATTTCAGATCTTTGTCCTATCACAATGAAATCTTTTGATAAACACATTTTATCTAATGCATAAAACCCACAATACTTTTTTAAATAGAGCTTCATAAATAACTTCAAAAATATTTTTTTTAGGATATGTAGATACTTCAAGTTGTTTTTTTGTAGGAGAATTTGAAATGTCTAAGTCAGATAGTAATGTTTGTTCGATATTCACAGAATTTTTATTATTTTCTAATGAACTTTCCATTTTATAAGTTATAGAATTTCTTCCTCGAGAATGTGTTACAGATTCAAATTGTATATCCGAATCTATTTGAAAAAATAAAAGTTTGAATTTTAACATCATTCTTCTAAGAAATTTTGTCTGGTACTCGTAATAATTGATTAATATATTATTATATAGTTTACATTTTTGAGAAAAAATTTCAATATCGGCAGTCTTTTCAAATACTAAATGATTAATATTTATTCCTTTTTTAATTCTCACCTCGTCGTCTTCCACTGTATATTTTTGTCTTGATATATATTGGTGTAAACAATTTATTATACTAGTTGTTGCGTTGTGTACACTTTGAATTTCTTCGAATGAATAGTTTTCCTCGTTTATATCATTAAAAGGTCTAAATTTAAAATAAAGCTGCGTTTCATTGAAGATGTCATTTATATTGGGTTCAATTTTTAAGGAAGAATATATTTTAGTATATAATTTATAATATTGACCATACATTTTAGATAAAAAACTGTAAAATAAAGAAGTGTAATTTGCAATATCTTTTTTTGTTAATTCTATTTGGAAAAAAAGTACATCCAAGGACATTAAATAATCGTCTCTTTTTGTAGCTTCTTTAAGATATTCTTTATAAATTTCATCTAGATTATGAGATTTGATATTTAACTCTTTAATTAGTCTAAATACATCGTTTTTACAATCTTCGATGTAAATAAATTTTTCGTTGTCGATCATTTATTATTTATTATTTATAATATAATATAATATTTAATATCAATAATAAACAATGATTAATGAAAATAAATCAGAGACATCTAGAGAAATTTATCCATGGGAATCTCACCATGAAAATATATTCGTAGATTGGGCTGATAAAGCAGCGTGTTATAAATGGCTGCATAATAAATCTTATCTTAAATATTCTTCTAAAAGAAATTTGTTTACTATACCAGTTATAGTAATGTCTACGCTAACCGGAACTGCTAATTTTGCTCTAGAAAGAGTACCCATCGAGTATCAAGATATTTGTTCTATAGGAATTGGAAGTGTAAATATATTAGCGGGTATAATAACAACAATTGCTCAATTTTTAAAACTTAATGAACTTACAGAAAGTCATCGCGTAGCCTCTATAGCGTGGGACAAATTTCATAGAAGTATACGGCTTGAACTTATTAAATCCCCAGAAGAAAGAACTGATGTTACGTATTTTATGAAATCTTCTAGAGACGAATTTGATAGACTAATGGAAACGTGTCCACCCATAGATAAGTCTATAGCTGATATGTTTAGAGTAGAATTAACTAAAGGCAAAGACAAAACAGAAGTAGCCAGAAAATTAAAAAATTTTAATAAACTTATTAAGCCCGAGATTTTTAATGAATTAACTTCTATTAAAGAGGTAATTTTTAAAATGAATCCAAGTAGTATTATTGACGTAGAAGACCGCGTAAAGATAGCTAAAATGACCGCTGAAAGAGATAATTATAAGAAAAATGTTGCAGAAGTTTCTAATTTTATAGAAACGTTTCGTAATAAATATTCGCGACATCCATCTGAAGATGAAATTATAGATAATACTATAGGTATATCTCGTAGTGATTTAAAAATGATAATTCTTGAAATAAGTAAGGTGTAAACGAATCATGTTCTTATTAATATATTAATTTACTAAATTTTTATTTACTTAAAAATAAACTTTATATCATATTAATATAATCATGTCGTTAAATGATTCACAACGACAAAAATTACTTAAATGTCTTAATATGATATCTATGCAATCTGGATTTGATTCGTTTGAAAACTTTAGAAAGTATAAAGAAAATAAGACGAGTTTTACTGGTTATAAAGCAGTTTATCCAGAAGTTCAAGTTATATCCACATCAGATGATAAAACATATATAGATAATCTAAAAGTAATGACTGCGCAAAACTTATATGATTCAAAATCTGGTAATATAATTAAGTTGACGGACAAGTTGTCTAAAGAATTAAAAATTTTAGAGCCACCTATAAACTGGTGGGCGTCTGAAAAATGGGACGGAATAAGAGCTTTATGGGACGGAGAAAAGATAATATCCAGAGGTTCTGGTATTGGAAAACCGAAAGTATACACTTATGTACCAGAATGGTTTAAGATGACTTTACCCCCTGGTATAGCATTGGATGGAGAAATATGGATTGGCAGGGGACTTTTTCAAAAAACTAGCAGACTTTCTACAATAAAACCTGGTAAAAGTTACACAGAAACACAGATAAATGACATATGGGCTGGAAAAGAAGATCCTCCTGTTATATTCAAAGTATTTGACATACCAACGGAAAAGTCTCCGTTTGAACAGAGAATGAAGATGTTGCAAACTATAGTAAAGGATCGTAAAGATTACTGGGATCAGTTAAAATATGATGGAAAGAAAGTATTTCCTCTACAATTCACAGAACAAGTTAAAATTAAGAGTATGGAACAGCTTGTAAATTTGTATACTAAATTAACTTCAGCTGGTGCAGAGGGCATAATGCTCAGAGCATCTGGATCTCCTTATGAAACAAAAAGAAGTAAATATATGCTAAAATATAAGATAAAAGAAGACGCAGAATGTATAGTTAGGGGTTATACGCCTGGAGAAGGAAGATTAAAGGGTCTTCTAGGTTCTTTGAACTGTGAAATCCTAACAGATTCAAAACCATCTGGAATATTTACACAGATAGGCACAGGACTTACAGATTCGCAAAGAGAAAATTATATAATTTCAGGTCATCCAGAAGAAATTGCTATCGGAAGTGTAGTTTCATTTAGTTATATGGAAATGACGAAGGATGGAATTCCCAGGCACCCCGTCTACCGCGGCATTCGCGACGACATTACAAAACAACCAGAATCAATATCTGTTAGTCAAGTAAAACAGATACTTACAAAAATAATGAATAAAATAGCAGCATCAAAAGAACAAAATTGGTCTTTTAAGGTAAAGTATTATAAACAAGCAATTAGTATACTAAATGACGCAATGGTATTAAACTCAGTCGAAAATTATATTAAGGTGTTTCGTGAAAATGGAATGCAATTGAAAGATGAAGAAAATTTCAAAGCAAAGAATGGAATATGGAAGAGTACCATACTTCAAAAGATAGATACAATTCTTAAAACGGGCGAAGTTGATAATATATCAGCGGATCTTGAAGTAGTCGCAGTAGAAAATTTAACAAAAGTACCCGGAATAGGACCAGCTAAAGCTTCTGAGTTATATCGGGATGAAGAAATAACGACTATCGCAGAACTAAAAAAACTTTATAGTATAAATAAAAAGATAATCAATGATAAGCAAGCAATTGGATTGGTACATTATGATGATTTACAAAAGCGGATCCCACGATCTGAAATGAATAATTGGGAAGAAATATTAAAAGATACATTCGATAAAACACTCAAAGAACTTAATGAAACTGGTAAACTTGTTATAACAGGTTCTTACAGAAGAGAGAAAAAGGATTCAGGGGACGTCGATGCATTAATTACAACAGATGTTCATAATAAAGATCTCATGAATACTTTTTATACAAATTTAATAAAGAAAAATATTATATCACCTGAGAATATTATATCAAAGGGACCAATTAAAATGATGGCCGTAGCTACAATAGATGAAATATATCGTCATCTTGATATATTTTATTACACAATGGATGTATATCCATTTGCCTTACTTTTTACAACGGGGTCTAAAGAATTAAATACCAATATGAGAACCCATGCTTTAAAATTGGGCTATTCGTTAAATGAGAGAAATTTAACCCGCGGTTCCCCGTCCGGTCCCCCGGTTACGAAACAAGAATATACGGCGGTTATAGGAAAAGGAAACCCTGAAACAGAAAAGGACATCTTCGATTTTCTTAAAATGAAATATCTTGCACCTAGAGATAGATAATAAAATATTTACAAACTTTAAATATTTACTGCTCTTACAAAATTTTATACGAAACAAAGAATTCTATAGTTAAAAATATATACATGGAGTTTACAAGTAAAGCCAAATGCAAACTAACACTGATAGTTTTTTATCAGTTGTAATAATGTTCTTACCTGTATCGTTTATTTACAGAAAATAATCAATATTAAAATAAAATGTATAATAATTATAATACATATAATGGAATTGTTACGCGATAAAAAGGTTGAGCAACAGTTTCAAAAATTAGTAACTAAATTCTTAACTAAAAATGAAAATTATGATATGTCCAAATTTATCGGCGGTCTTCCTATTACATTAGAAAGAAGCCATATGGCGCATCTTATGACAAAAGGCCGTGATGATAAAAGTAAATACACTGTTACTCAGAAAGTAGACGGTACTCGTGTATTAATGTATATTGGATTGGACTCCGAAACAGCGAGTATTAAACAAAGAACTGTTTGTTTTGTAGGCAGAGATATGAAAATATATACGATTTTTAATGATAAACGCGATATTTTGCCATACGTAAATACGAGAGAGATGCTTTTGGACGGAGAAATAGTATTTTTCGACAAAGACGGCAGCGCTCATAAAGAATTAGAAGCAAAATACGTAAAAGGAGTATCTTTTATGGCTTTTGATATTCTATTTGGTCCAGAAAATATAGACACTTCTTCAGATAATGAAAAAATAATTGGGCAAGAATTTTCTTTCATTGTTCCCGAAGATGGAAAACTTAAGACCTTTCCTTGGAAATACATTAATAGATATGATATACTTCATAAGCTAATAGTTCCTTCAAGATTTAATAAATCAGAACCTATATTAACAGATGCTTTTAAATCTGTAAACTGGTTTAATATAGAACTAAAACCTATATATTTTCTAGAAAGTCTTAAAAGTCGCAGGGTTTTATATAATGAATCAAAAACCGGATATCTTCAAACATTGTTATCCAGCAATAGGGAAGACTTCTATAATTTTTTAATGAAAACATATGGAAAACAGATAAACGTTTTCACAAAGAAAAAGCTTAATTTAGACGGCTTAATTTTTACGGCCGCTGATACTCTTTATACTATAGGATCCTGGGACAAACTTTTAACTACACAGTATAAGTGGAAACCCCCGAGTGAACAAACAGTAGATTTACTCGTAAGAAAAGATTCTCCTCGAGAAGTCGGACTTTTTGTATCAAAACGCGGTACTGTAGAACCTTATCAAGTAAATTACAAACAGGTTTTAGTACGAGTTCCAGAAAATGTTAAAGATAATGACGTTGTAGAATTCTCGCTTGACCAAACTGGTAAATTCGTTTTCAAAGAAATCAGAAAAGACAAAAAGACCCCAAATGCTCTAAGAACAGTCTTAAATGTTATAAATAGTTTTAAAAATCCGGTAAATATTAACGATCTCTATTACTTCTTGAATTTATCAGAAAGTTCAACAAAAAACGAAATTAAAAAGATTCTTGAGTATTCTACGAAGACAAAGCTTTTACAATGTGTAGCGAATTACAAGACAATAAGTTTGCTAGAATCTAAAGAATTGAACCTTATAAATGATATGATTAAAAATGTAGGCGTAAATAAAGAAATAGAAGTTGAGTTACGCTTTGGTCTTTTCAATCGGGCTTTTAATCCAAAAATAATGAAACAATCATTTATAGATATTCTTGGGAAAGTAGAGTCGTTCGGATTTAGAAAAACAGTCGATGATTTTATAGACGTGTATGATGAAAATATTCGCACAAGATATATATTTTCTAATGAGTTTTCGAAGTATATATTCTTTGATTCTATAATTAAGAATAGGATATCAAAAGTGGATATAATTATGAAAAATGTAATTAAATACGATGTCAGAATAGCTATGTCTTCAGAAGTTAAAGTTAAACAATATAATACAACGGGCGAGAGTTATAGAAAGTATAGAACCTCTTTCACTGAACCAAATGGTCTATTTAGACTAGACTTTACAGCCATAACACCAGGAGAATATTCCAATAGAAACTTTATACTTCAAAAAGATTCTGATGAAACATTTCAAATAGAAATAGAGTTTTTGAAAAATGAAATAAATGTAAATAATTTGTTCAAGTTTATTACGCAGATGTTAGCTACGTGACAGAAGTCCGTCTGAGAATCTGTATGTATTTTCTACGGTACCCCACTCTTCTGGGTCGCTAAAAAACGTATACTCTATATTATTAAATTTAGTGAGTAAAATATCAATAGTCTCTTCAAATGTTTTAGACATTTCTGCTTTGTTTAATATTGATATTTTCCTGTTTGGTACTACATTTCCAAAAGAATCTCGGTTAACCTTAATGTTAAAGTAATTATTTACAAAAAGGTCTGCGGGTATTTCTCTTTTATTAAAAGTATATTTATTTAAAAAGTCTAAACCAATACCTTCGGGTATATTTTCATTATTGTAACCAAAACTGATTGTCTGATTAGTTTTTTCTAATATCTGTAACTGTATAATATCAGGGTGTATGTCCTCGTTTCCCCATATGATATATTTACAGCACGCGGAATCTGTAAATATTAATTTTACTTCTTTGTTAGAATCTATAATATCATGAGATCCTTCTATTACATTGGGGTATATGTCTGGATAAATTAAAATTTCGTCTATTATACTTGTAAATATTAAATTTTGAAGGTCGAATAATATTGTGTATCTTTCTTCGAAGTTATTACTAATTAAAGGTTCATTGTAGTATAACAAATCTACAATGTGATATTCGTTTTTAAATTCCGTGTCGTTAAATTTTAGAAACCCGTTTAATATAATAGTATCTGTAAATTTATTTGAAATCTGACATTCTATAGAGTTCAACTTTTCATTTATGTAAAAATTACCCTCCGGGCTTAATACTAAAAAGAAGTTAAATGAGTCTTTCGGGACTTTTCTAACGTTATATATATTTTGAGTAAACTTGTTTAAATTATAATAAGTTAAATCTAAGAAATTTACAGTTCTTGGATCAAACACTGATACAAATTTATCTGCATTATCTTTATTGTATCTTTCATTAAGATTTGATACTTCTTTCTTCATTAATTTCCCGTCTGTTTGTACAAAAAAATTAAATTTGAATAGATTTTTCTGAATGCAGTCAAGAAGTTGTTCTCGTCTAAAAGAATTCAATCCCGGAAACACTCTAGAGTCCCTCTGGAAATCTGTACCTTTTACAGTAACATTTTCCCCGGTAGATCTTTTAACTCGGTATTCGTTTGATTTTTTACTTAATTTTTTGATTACCGTCACCTCTTCAAATTTCCCATTTATATTAACTGATGCGGTGGCTCCTATAATATTACTTCCCGGTATTACAATCCCGGAACCTAAATCTTCTCCGTTTTTAATGCCATACATTTCTCCCTGGCTTCTATTGCGCGGAAATCCAGTTAGTAGATATTTTTTCATGGTTTCCACAGACTCTTTTGTTTTTGTCTCACAACACGGATACCAAAGACCGTCTACATCTTGTACACCTTCTGGTTTTAGATACTGGTAATTTGGATCTGGGCAAGTACCTTTCCAAGAATAAGGATCCGGTCTCATACCCTCTTTATACGTTTTATCTCCAGATTCGCGCGTTCTTGTAAGTCTACAGATTTTACCATTTGGAGCGTAACCCGATACCGTGTTAAATGTTGAGGTTGTTTTAACTGAGCTAGATAAAGACTTTCTAAGTAAAATGTTTTGCTCTGAGTTAAAAAGTTTATTAAACGAAATTACTACGCTATCGAACATCGATTGATTTATTGGCGTGACGCCTTGCCCACAAAGCCCTCTTCTAACCTGTTTGTCACTACATAAAGAAAGAGTCATCATTATAACTCCAAATTTATTAATTACGGATGTTAATTTAACTCCGTTAGCTGGAACTGATATAAATTTAATATATTCTTTAGACATAACTTGATTCCGGGTCAATCTTCCTATTGAATATTCCCAGTCTATTATTTTAATTCCGTTAAAATTTATTATATTATCCCCAAAAGGAGATACATCTATTGTTGTAAAATCGCCTGCTACTACATTACCTGCTGAATTAAATGGACTTATAAGATTGTCTAGATTTTCAAAATCAATCTGATTCCCGGGTTTTTCTAATACGCTTAACGTAAATTGACCGGACATAGAATGTATGTAAGACTTGTCTGGTATAAAGACATATGTATCAAATCCTGTTAAATCTTTAAAGTTATCGTAATTTACTGCTCCGGAATTATTTATTCTTTTAATTAGTTCATCTATTATTATTTTAATAGATTCCCTGTTGTTCGGTATATTTATCAAATTTATTAAACCGTTCTTGCTTATACGAATGGAAGTTTTAACACTTTCGTTTTCATAAGAAATTATAACATTATTTAAAAATTGAGTAGTTGTGGTTTTGGAAGCCAATTTTTTTGGGCCTCTTTTTTTATATATACCAAAATATGATATACTAGTTAATACATTTAAATTAGAATCTATATCTAAGATACCGTCTTCCACTGTTATTTCATCGGGGATTAATAAAATTTCGTTTAATTGTTCTTGCGTGACTGATTTATTTAATATACTGTCTCTCAAGGATTTGTAATCTCCCTGATATTCTCCGTTTTTAATAATGTAGTCGTTAAATCCAGAAATTGTTAAATATAAACTATTATCTTCTGGAAAATCACATGTTTCAGAATGATCATTTGGACCAATATTACTACAATAACTACAATAAAGACCTTCTTGTATAGGTCCAATAGGCGGTCTATTGTATGTATCGTTTATAGTTTCTGTATTAAATACTTTTTTTTGAGATAAGGTTAATTTATAAAATCCTGTTTCGCCTTCGTCCAGTTCAAAAGAAGTTTTAAGCGAGTCTATATCTATTATTTCCTCAACAGATTCTAATTTATTTACAAACATGTTTACACCATTAACCTTAACTTCTGTTGACATATTTAATATATCTGCATATTTTAATTATTGATTTAAAAGCATATAAAAAAAATACATATATATAGAATAAACATGTCAAAAGAAATAAGTAAATTCAATAATTTACTAGAAGAATTTTTAGAAAAAATTATTATGTCTTTCCCAAATGATAAACTTAAAACTTACAGAAGAGGTTTTTTAATAATTAAATCGACCTCTCCTCATGTACCCGTTAATTTATTTATGGCGGGTTGTGTAGATTTTAAAAAAGAAATAATCGCAAGAAACGACAATTTTTTCTTAAAGGATAAAACAATAAAAGAACGTGCCAATGCATTTGGAAATTTTACAGACGACTGTGGATTAGATTCTTATTGGGATATTCTAACACCCTCTACTAAAAAAGCAATATGGGATTATATTCAGTCCCTTTTTGTTCTTGGAGAAATAATAGTCAGTAAAAATAAAGATCTTTTTAAAAAGTATAATTCGTTGTATGTATCAGACTACAAAAAAGAGATAAGTAATCTTCATACTAACGATTTTTCTGTAGACTTTTTAAAAAAAATAAATTCTTAGATATATACTAAATGACAACATATTGGTTAAGCGACTTTTGCTCATTATTTAATTCCACAAATATCAATCCCTTTTCCGGCGACGATAAAAATTTCAAGTTTAATTCTTTAACAAGACTAATATTAGTTGTAACGATTTTAGCAACAATGCTTCCTAACAGTAATATTAATGAAACTTTAATAGCTGGTGCTATTTCTTTATTTTTATCTATAATAATTTATATGTTAACATATAACTCAGCAGAGATGTCGCTAGAGTTAAACAAGGAACTTAAATCTTATGAACAAGAGGAAAAATTATCAGGAGATTGGGAAGAAAAATTAAAAACGAGGTTAGCAGAAATGGAAGGAAAAATAATTAAAGACGATGGTGTCAATAAAGAGAATCAAATAACATTGGATTATTCGCCTCCAAATACACAATTAAAGAAAAATATTTATTTTCTTGAAGGGGATAAAATGCCGAATCGGGTAGTTGCAACAAAAAGAGATCCATCTGACTATTTATCCCTTGGGAAACAAGTATCGACGGGTTCAGTTAAACAGCTTCATAGCTTAATTCGTAAAAATTTATCCTTTACTTAAAGAATAATTTAAAAATAAAATATAATATTAATATTAAATTATAATGGCACAAACAGAACATAAGTATATTAAAAGCAGCGATAGCCCTTTAATTTGTGTATCTCATTTAACGAGACATTTAAATAAAAAAACGGGGGAACCAGTAGATTACTCTATAATGCATGCGGGGATTTCTGCACAACAGCATCGGAAAAACACTGTAGTCATGAGTAATCTAAAATATGAACACCAAGATAACGGGTATACACCTCTTCAGCCAAAGCTTGAAAAAAGTCGCACAAAGAATTTAAATATATGTGTAGACGAAACTGGAATATACGATAGATTTATAAATAAACAAGCGCCCGTCCACGCTACATATTGTATGACATTTGACGGGGAAAAAGAAATATCAGACACTTATTATCTACAAAATAAACCTCTTATACAACACAAAACTGAGAAACCATTCAAAAAACACGTAGATTCAAGTAATGTTGGTGTCTCGCCCCCAGAAAAAAAAGTTCCGCTTTCTCAGGTTTTAGATAATAAAAATAGCCGATTAAACGGAACTTAAAACAACTTAAAAAAAATATTGTATTATAATGTAACAAATGTCAGGTATGTGGATGTCGTCAAATGTTAGAACAATTTTGGTGTCCAGAAATCACAATAACCAACTTTTTATAAACGAAGTAGATCCTTCTGATATTCCACAAATTGAACAGGTTCAGGAAGAAGATATATTTTTACACCCTTTATTAATTGCGATTTCGAATTCTTTGATGTTTGGTATAGATTATCCAATGGATCTAGAAGAAGAAAAAAATAAATTGTCAGATGAAGAATTTAAAAATCTAGAAACATGTAGTGATACAACAAATTGCGCCATTTGTATGGAAAACAAAAAATCGAATATAAAACTGAAGTGTAATCATATTTTTTGCAAAAGTTGTATTAAAAAATGGTTAACACAACAATCGAATACATGTCCAAATTGCCGGTTGGAAATTTTAAATTAAATTAAATTAATTTAAATTAAATGTTATAAATTATCAGATAATTTAAAATATTTAATTATAATAATAATGCAGTCATTAGTTATTGTAATAATACTTTTGTCTTTGATCGGGTTATATATAAACTTAGGAAGCAGCGTTAGTATGAAAAGACCCGAATTTAAAGAGAAAGAGAAAGAGAAAGAATATAAAAACATGTCCTTGGATGAAATAGCCGATAAAATAATAGAAGAATCTGAAGTTAAACCAGAATTTGATACAATGGGCAATTCTCTTAAAACAGGAGATGGGTTAGAAGCAGATAAAGAACTCGTAAATCTTAATGTAGCAACTGGTTCCGTCCCAAATACTAAACCACATAAATGGACGACAAGTACAAAAAGAGAATTAGATAAAAATGGTTTAGTTAAAAATACTCTATCTTATAAGAATAATTTTCCACACGATGTGAATTATTTAGTCAATGTTCAGTCTAAAGACTTATTAAGAAGTAGTGCTTCTACTATGGTTAGAAATCCAAAGGCAGTAGCTTTCCGTAGTCAGATTATATCACCCCAAGATGAATCTAAATTTAGAGAAGGTTTTAAATTTACAGACAGGGCTATGGCTATAGTAAGAAATCAAGCTGCGAATCAAAATAAATCCTTAGTAGACGTTCGTAAAATTAATTCGAAAGAAATAACAGAAAGAGCCTCTAAAAATATATACAGAATTATTCCAAACCAAATAGAAATAAAGGCCGCCCCGGACCTAATGTCGGTTCATGCTGCCCACGATTATGCCACGTCCCATTCCGGTATTGAAAAATTAAACCCCGCAAACCGCGACATAGATCAAATGAAGTCTAATTATAATTTCAAATAAAAAATATTTACTAAGTAATAAATGGTTAATTTACCAACTGAGTGGCAAAATAATAATGGTAATTTAAATGGTTCTAAACAAAGAGCGGACATGAATAAAAATGTTAATAAAACAGAAATAGGTCTAACTAAATTTGGATTAGTTGATCCAGTAATTTCTATATCAGATGTTAACTCAAGTAAAAAAAGTGTATTAACAAATGATTTTAAATATAGCATAGACGAGGACTTTAAAAGAAGAAGCAGTCAATTAACAGATGGCAATTTTAAAGATATGCCAAGAATAATAAAAGTTAAAAATTGCGAGATAACAACTCATTTCGTCCCAGGTTTTACAAAAACTCAAAATAATTTAAATTTAAAACCTCGTGAATTTGAGCAAATACGTAAGAAAAACGAATTTGGTTTTGATAGAACAGCAACTAAAGAAATTAAAATTAATAAAATAAATCCAGAAGAAGTAACCAATAAATCCGAACAGCGGAACAAATTCAATTATGTTACTTTTGAAGCTCGGGAATCGTGTGGTAGAACGCCTATAGTGCCCGTAGAACAAGAACGTAAGAAGTTAATAATAAAACAATAATTTAATCAACGATGCTAATTATTTCGTTTATAGAAATAGATAGACATTGTTCAAAAACGTTCCTTAATCTAATAAAAGATCTTTTATTTTCGATTGAGTATTTAATAGTATTCAGCGAGACCCATTTTATGTCATTGATTTCTAAAAATTTTTTATCGACCTGTATGTTTGATATAAATTTTTTAGTAGAATTAAATCGATCTCTGTATGCGGTTGTAAATGGTATATGTACTAGAAACATGTAATAAGGATGTCCACTGGGAGTTCTAGATGTTATACATTTTACGCCCCTGTTTTTAATAAGACTTTTCATCTCTCCATATTCATATACAGCCCCCAGTGTTTCTTCCCACGCCTCCCTCGCCGCTGTAACTTCTGAATCATATTTATCGCTTAATTCGCATCTTCCTCCAAAATTAGACCATTTATTTTCAAAATCTTTACCCAACAGGAAATACGTGGTTTGGTCTATACTTTTAGAATAAAAAAGTATTCCGGCTGCATATATTATATTATTAGTTATCATTTATTTAAAATATACAATGTTTTTAAACTTCTTAATATAAAAATTTGATTTAATTAAATTTTATTACGTTTTATGGATGATATAATTAATAATTATAACATAAAC
>MDTC01083110.1_pt1 | contig 13466 bp, 4 predicted proteins | sample 811181 | NCBI WGS metagenome assembly MDTC01 (sample SAMN05326644, study PRJNA326480) | marine metagenome | isolation source: seawater | place: Pacific Ocean: North | collected 2011
CCTCCAAGCCATGCATTAGAGAGGGTGCTGCCATTTTCAGTAACCGGTATATCTTGATTGGCAAAAAGTTGTGCATTTAAGTCTTGGCAAAGAAACACAGCAATTATGGGGAGTAACTTGAATACTAAATTGACTTTTATCATTATTCTCAAATATACATAAAATGTGCTTGACCGAAATGTAAATTTAATATCACTCTCTATTGAATAATATCATATACCTTGTTTTGCTCTTTACTGTTTAGGTTTTGCGTTCTTTTTTACGCGCAGCGGGAAACAAAACATTATTTAGAATTAGTCGATATCCAGGTGAATTAGGGTGCAGGTTTAAGTCTGTTTTTGGATCTCCAACAAAATGCTGATAATCTTCGGGGTCATGACCTCCATACCAACTCCACATTCCAAATCCATAGGTCCCATGAATATATTTAGCTTCGTTCGCAGCTTTGTTTTCACCGAGAATAAGTACGTTGCTTTTGATGTAATCTTTTTTGAAAGCCGTTGTTTGTCCCATAAAACCTTTCACTGTTTTGGTGTGATTTTGCGTGAGCATCGTCGGAATTGGATCCCACTTAGCAGAGAAATCAAATAAAGTGAAGTAGTCCAAGTTTTTTGAAACTTTTCGTCCAAAATTAGCATCAACGTTCGAGTATTCATATTCATATGGGCTCATACGTAATTGAAAATTTTCAAAGGCAAGTGTATGCGAATAGTTTAGTTCATTTTGCGCATTAGGGCTTGGGGCATCTCCATCATACATGTGTCCGCAAATATCGGTCCCCTCAGCAGCTAATGCGATATCATAGCTATCTGTTGCTGAACACATAGCAAACATAAAACCGCCTCCTGCCACAAAACCTTGCACTCTTTTGGCGATGGCTAGTTTAAGTTGAGAAACTTTATTAAATCCGTATTGCGCAGCTATTGCTTCTAGCTCTCTTACTTGATCTTGATACCAGCTTTGCGATTTGTAGGCATTCCAAAATTTACCGTATTGACCGGTAAAATCTTCATGATGGAGATGCAACCAATCATAAAGGACCAATTTATCTTCCATTATCTCTGTGTCATAAATGACATCATAAGGGATTTCTGCATAGGTCAGGGCAAGTGTCACTGCATCGTCCCATGGGGCTTTACTTTTCGGAGAATAAACGGCAATTTTAGGTGCTTTTTCTAGCTTGGCAATATCCATATTTTTTTCAGGATCGGCTATTGTCATGATAATATTGGTGTATTTAGCATCTGGAACTAGTTCATAACTGACTCCTCGAATATTACATTCATCTTGTATTTGTTTGATGCTTTTAACTGCAAAGCTTCCTCCTCTATAATTTAGTAGCCAATCGATTTCTAATCCTTCAGTTAATGCCCAGAAGGCAATTCCATATGCCTTTAGATGATTGTTCTGTTCCTGATCCATTGGAATCAGAATATAAGCAGCTTGAGCTTGAATAGTAAACAAGATAATTCCAAGAATTAAAAAGAGCTTTTTCATATTTCAAAAGTAACGCAAAATATATTCCAAATGAAATACAAATTGCCTCATTTTAAGTTTTAAAACCTTACTATTAAATAAAAAGGCCCACACTTTAAATGCAGGCCAATATACATTTTAATTATTGCCGATTACAAGTTGTCAATTGCAGCATTGAACAATGCACTTGGTCGCATGGCTTGCCTTGCTTCCTGATCGTTAACTTTGTAGTAGCCGCCAATATTCATTGCTTTACCTTGAACTTCATTAAGCTCAGCAACAATGTTTTCTTCGTCTCGCTTTAATTCTTTAAACAAAGTGGAAAAAACACTTGCTAGGGCTTCATTATCTGTCTGGTTCATAAGCGCTTCAGCCCAGAATATGGCTAAATAGAAGTGACTTCCCCTATTATCTAATTCTTTTACTTTTCTTGACGGAGACTTACGCTCACTTAATAACTTTTCTGTGGCAGCATTCAATGCTTTTGCTAAGACAGAGGCCTTCGGATTGCTGTTTACTTCTGCGATATGCTCAAATGACTCTGCTAATGCTAGAAACTCGCCGAGGGAATCCCATCGCAAGTGATTTTCTTTCATGAATTGATCCACGTGCTTAGGTGCAGATCCTCCGGCACCTGTTTCAAACAATCCTCCTCCATTCATTAATGGAACGATTGACAACATTTTTGCACTTGTTCCTACTTCTAATATTGGAAACAAATCGGTATTATAATCTCTCAAAACATTTCCCGTAACAGAAATAGTATCCAGTCCTTCTTTTATTCTTTCTAAGGAAAATCTTGTAGCTAGGACGGGTGACATAATTCTTATGTCTAATCCATTGGTGTCATGATCTAGCAAATATTTATTAACCTTTAAAATTAACTGCGCATCATGAGCTCTATTTTCATCCAACCAAAAAACAGCAGGGGTTTGGCTAAGTCGAGCTCTTTTTACTGCCAATTTCACCCAATCCTGAATAGGGGCATCCTTCGCCAAACACATTCTCCAAATATCTCCTTCTCCAACTTGGTGTTCCATCAATATCGTTCCCTCATCATTGAGAACTTGTACTTTTCCTGCTTTTTGGATTTCAAAGGTTTTATCATGACTGCCATATTCTTCCGCTTTTTGAGCCATAAGTCCAACATTAGGTACTGAGCCCATAGTTGTGGGGTCAAATGCGCCATGCTTTTTACAAAAATCAATAGTTTCTTGGTAGATTCCCGCATAACTACTGTCAGGAATTACAGCTTTTGTATCTTGCGTTTTCCCCTTTGCATCCCACATTTGCCCGGAATTTCTAATCATTGCTGGCATGGAAGCATCAATTATGACGTCACTTGGTACATGTAGGTTGGTTATTCCATTATCGGAATCAACCATTGCTAGGCTAGGCCTTGAATTATAGCATGCTTCAATATCAGCTTCAATTTCAACGCGCTGTTCTTTTGGCAGCTTCTCTAGCTTATTCAGTAGGTCACCAAATCCATTATTAACATTAACGCCTAATGATGCAATTGTTTCTGCATGCTTTGTGAAAACATCTTTAAAAAATACTTTAACTGCATGACCAAAAATAATTGGATCGGAAACTTTCATCATTGTGGCTTTCATGTGCAAGGAGAAAAGTAAATTTTGATTACTTGCATCCTCAATTTGTTCGGATAAGAAAGCCAACAATGCTTTTTTATTCATTACTGAGGCATCAACTACCTCTCCTTGCTGAACGGCAATGTTTTCTTTTAAAAAAGTTTTTGTTTCATCATTTCCAATATGTAAAACTGATAATTTCCCCTCCATAGGAGAGGTAATGGATTGTTCGTTATTTCTGAAGTCGCCTGCAGTCATTGTTCCTACATGCGTTTTGGAGTTGTTGTCCCATTTCCCCATAGAATGGGGGTTGTTTTTAGCATATTGCTTTACTGGCTTTGGAGCTCTTCGATCCGAATTCCCCTCTCTTAAAACAGGATTTACTGCACTTCCCTTGACCTTATTGTATTGAGCCAAGATTGCTTTTTCTTCGGCTGTTTTCGGATTTTCAGGGTAGTTTGGAATACTGAAGCCTAGTGCTTGCAACTCTTCTATTGCTTCCTGAAGTTGAGGGACAGAAGCGCTGATATTTGGAAGTTTTATGATATTGGCTTCAGGTGTTTTGACTAGTCTACCTAATTCAGCTAATTCATCATTTATTTTTTGCTCCGTGCTTAATTTTTCCGGAAACAAGGCTAAAATTCTACCAGCCAAAGAGATGTCTCTAGTCTCAATTTCGATATTTGCATGTTTTGCAAATGCTGAAATAATTGGAAGCAAGGAATAGGTTGCTAAAGCAGGAGCTTCATCTGTTTGAGTATAAATTATTTTTGATTGATGCATATTCATGTTTGAAAGAGTGTTTGGTTTTGAAAATAGCTTGGCAAAGGTAGCTAATTTGAACATTTCTTTCGTGTATATATCTACTTTCTTACTTAGTTTATTTGAATTTAATACAAGTATGCTTCTTGGTTTGGATAACTATGCGGATGATGCAAGCACATATAATATGAATACGAAAGGGTGGTCCTCTTTAATTTATGGTAGTATGGATGTTGTCAGTGCAGATTCAGGTATATCAAGGCGAAAATTATCCATTGATAATTTTCTAAAAGTATTTTTGGAGTATGTTTCATGGACAGCGCATTGATTACTCAAGTAATAAGCGTTAATATTCATTTTTCGAAACCACAAATTAAAATAATTGTCGTTTTTTATGGAGGTAAATTGTCTTATCTTCATGATAATATTAATTATCACTTTAAAAAAATCAAACGCTTTCACAACATTTTTTATATTTACTAAATGAAGAATCTATTACTTTCAATTATCTGCTTGGTGTTTTCTCTGGCTTTAAATGCTCAGCAAACTATTGTGCTTGAGGATAACACGCTAGTCATTTGCGATTCAGTGCTGAATGGAGGAGCTTCTGCTGATACTATGTATCTCTGTCAACAAGCTTTTGAGGGTACAGTTATAATAAATGGTCCTTGTGCTGAATACACACCCAATCTCAACTATTTTGGATATGATTCCATTTGTTTAACGACATGTATAGCTGGGGTTTGCATTGATACGGTGGTGAACATTACTGTCCAGCCTTTAGGGGAATCTATTTATCAAACTACGCTAGAGGATGCCCCCTTTTTTGTTTGTGAGGCAGTAATTTCTGGTGGAAGTAATGTTGTGATTGCCGGATGTTCAAGTCCATTGTTTGGAACAGCTGCTTATAATCCAGCTTGCGTGATTTATTCACCGCCATTGAATTACGTTGGTCTTGATTCCTTTTGCATTGTGTCTTGTTTGGATACATTGTGTGATACATCCACTTTGGTAATGAGTATCACTCCAGTAACGGAAACGATTAATGTCAGTGTCCCAGGAAATGGGGAAATAACTATTTGTTTTCCAGCTTTACCAACTGCAGTGGATAGTGTAAGTAGTTTCTCCTTAAGCTGTGGACCCACAAATAATAATGGCATCCCTTTGGTTAATTCGGCGCAGCAATGTGTGACATATACTCCCAATGGAAATTTTGATGGGACGGGTTTAACCGGAACGGATCAAATCTGTATTTCTGTTTGCAACAGTGTGGGGATTTGCGATGAAACCAATATCAATATTAACATAACGGGTTTTCAGGTTACGAATAATTTTGATGCAACTCAATTAGCAGAGTCTCTAGCAGGTGCAGGAGTTTCGATAACGGGTGCATTCTTGAATTGCCCAAATAATGCGTCGGGTTCATTTGTTAACTCTCCTAACGCATTAGGATTGGATGATGGCATTATCTTAACTAGCGGAAATGCTATAGATGTCCAAGATGCAAGCCCACTTACCTTTATAAGTACGGATAATGCTGCTCCGGGAGATCTTGATTTGACTAACTTGATTGCTGCCACTAATCCGGGTTTAGAATCAACAGATGCCTGTGTTTTGGAATTTGATGTAGAAGTTTTAGGCGATTCTTTAACCTTTAACTATGTGTTCGGATCCGAAGAATATGATGAATATGTTTGTTCTAACTTTAATGATGTTTTTGGGTTTTTTGTAAGTGGGGCGAATCCTTCTGGTCCGGCTTATGTTAACCAAAATGTGGCCTTAATACCAGGTACGACAACCCCGGTTTCAATAAACTCGGTAAACAATGGGGCCGTGGGCGCCTCGGGTACAGCTACAACTCCAGGGTGTAATACCTCTAATGCTGTATTTTTTAATGGGACTGTTACCGATATAGCTTATGATGGAAATACGGTAGCCCTTCAATCAAAAATTTTAACAACCCCTTGTACCTCCTATCATTTTAAATTAGGGGTAGCAGATGGAAGTCCGTTAGGTGCTGGAGATAGGGTATTTGATTCAGGTGTATTTGTTGAAGCAGGAAGTTTCGTTTCCTTGCCGGTGACCCTTGCTTCATCCACGGTTTTAGGAGAAGGTTTTGTCAATGCTGTTGAAGGCTGTGTAGATGGATTATTTAATTTCCAACTGAATGAGGCATTGCCTGTAGATTACGGCATCAAATTTCAGATTTCAGGCACCGCAATCAATGGAGTTGATTATAATTTGATTCAGGACAGTCTTACTTTTTTTGCAGGAGACACTCAGGTTTTGATAAATATTAGTCCTATTAATGACGGACTTTTTGAAGGAACTGAAACCGTAAAATTACTCTTATTAAATCCATGCACGAGTTTGCCATTTGACAGTGCTGAGCTGAGTATTATCGATTTGATCCCATTTAATTTAACGACTATACCCGATACCATTTGCCCAGGAGATACATCAATATTGCATGCTACGATAGCTGGTGATGACAATAATTTAGCGATTTATAATTGGACCCCTAATAATGGTACTATACTAGATGTGGATAGCGGTTATACTGCTGTAATCCCTTCTATAACCAGTGATTTCTTTGTTGAATATACCTTGGGAGGATGTACCCAATCTGATACAACCGCTGTTTTTGTCTCTTTGTTTGATGTGGCCTATAATACTCAGTTGATCTCTTGTCCAGGAGCCAATGATGGTGGATTTACAGCTATTCCGAGTAATTCAATTGGAAATGTGAGCTATTTGTGGCAGCCATCTGCGAGCACAGATTCATTTGTAAATAATCTAAATACAGATACAATTACCCTGACCATAATGGACGAGTCGGGATTGTCATGCGGGGTTCTTGAAGACACCTTATTCTTGCTCGAACCGACTGGATTATCTTTTACCACTGAAATCATGAATGTATCTTGTAATGGTTTATCTGATGGTTCTGTTTTAATTGCTAACCTAACACCAAACTCTTCATATCAAGTGGATGTTGTGTTTAATGGAGTTCCATTACCAAGCCAGAATATTGTTGCGGATAATAATGGAGCATATTTTTTAGGGAACTTAAGTCCTGGAGTATTCGATTCTATCGTGATTGCAAATTTGGCTTCAGGCTGTAGTAATAGTTTTGGGTTTACAATGTCAGAACCTGCGGTGCAAACTGCTACTATAATAGCCCCTGGTGCAGTCCTCTGCGCGGGAGGGACAATTGATAGTCTTATCGCTCTAGTAGCGGGAGGAACCGCTCCTTACAGTTTTCTTTGGAGTACAAATGATATTACCCAAACGATAACAGGACTTACCCCCGGATCTTATTGGCTCGAAGTAACTGACTCTAATTCTTGTGTGGCTCTAGACACCTTTATCGTTTCGCAACCTAATGCTCTAGCGTTGAATATTTTAGGTGATAGTGCTTCCTGTTTTGGTGAGAATGATGGTATGGTTTATGTAGATTCAATAACAGGAGGGGCAGCACCATATACCTTGCAATGGGATTTAAGTACAGGTGGTCAAACAACAGATACAGCTGTAAATTTGCTTGCAGGAACCTATATCTTAAATGCCTCTGATTTTAATGGTTGCCCAGTCTCTGATACGCTTACTATTTATGAGCCGATTGCGCTTGGATTAAACATTGCAGTGCCGGATTCATTATGCTTTGGAGGTGCTAATGGTGTCTTGGATGCTACAGTAAGTGGGGGAGTCAGCCCCTACACATACAGTTGGAGTGGCCCAAATGGATTTACAGATAATCAAGAGGATCTTGCGGGACTTGCGATAGGAACGTATAACCTTACGGTTTCAGATTTCAACAACTGTTTAGTCAATGAGTCTATTGCCATTGCGCAAGTTTCAGATGTGGTTATAAGCTTTACGGGCACACCAGTGAATTGCTTTGGAGGTAATGATGGAAGCCTAACCGCACAAATTGTAAGTGGGGGTTCCGCACCCTTTCAATTTCAGTGGGATGCAGCAGCTAATAATCAAAATACAGCGACCGCAATCGGTTTAATATCGGGGACTTATGCGGTCATCATAACGGATGGAAATGGTTGTACTTTTTCAAATAGTGCATCGGTATCAGAGCCATTAAGTCCTTTAAGTTTGGCAATGGATAGTACATATATTACCTGTGCTGGATACAGTGACGGCACAGCGACAGCTGTAGTGTCTGGTGGGACATTGGGTTATACCTATTTGTGGAATGATCCTTTAGGGCAAACGACTGCACAAGCAACTGATTTATCAAGCAATAGTTATCAAGTAACTGTTACTGATGGTAATGGATGTGTGGTGACGGGTTCGGTGATTATTGAAGAACCCTCGCCGGTGGTTGTAGTGCTCACCGCAGATTCTGTAAATTGTTGGGGAGATGCTTCGGGTAGTATCAATGTGTTTGCTGCGGGGGGATCTGGTGTAGGGTATTCATACTCCATAGATGGAGGAGAAACCTTTCAATCAAGTCCAGATTTCGTGGGTCTTCCAGCAGGAATATATAATGAAATTGTTATTCAAGATTTAGGATCTAATGTATCTTGTCTATCTCAATCTTATGGTATTTCAGTTTACGAACAGCCTTATTTTTCCTTTGAAGTTATTCCTGGAGATACAACTTTGCAGTTGGAAGAAAGTTTAGGCTTAAGTTTATCGGTTATATCACCAAACTATCTCTTCAGTGATATTGCTCAAGTAAGCTGGTTCCCAACTATTGGTTTAAATTGCACAGATTGTATCGATCCTACGATATTGACTTATAACAACTATATAAGCTATACGGCAACAGCATATTACGAGGGAGGTGACGGAGAACTATGTAATGCGACAGCCAACACGACCATTCAAGTGGAGAATAATTTAGAATTATTTATTCCAAACGCATTTACTCCAGGAAGTTTCGATAATGTGAATAATACTTTTGAGGTATTTGGAGAAGGAATAGAGTATGTGACAATGCAGGTCTTCAACAGATGGGGAGAAAAAGTTTTTGAGAGCAGCAATCAGCAGGTGTCATGGGATGGCACGTTTAAAGGAGAAATGCAGGGGCCAGGTGTATTTACCTACTATGTGAATGTTGAATATTTGGATGGAAAAATTATTGACAGAAAAGGAAGTGTAACCATTCTTAGGTAATCTCATTCGAAGTGCGCTTAAACTGCAGACCTCAGTTGATTATATTTACCTACAATTTTTAAGTTTATTATGAAGAAGTACTTAACGATACTATTACTTTTATTTGGGCATTCTGCCTTTGCGCAAAATTTTAATCTAGATGCAACTACAACTGTCAACCTTGATTGTGGAATCGGCGGAGTACTTTTTGATAGCGGAGGAGCAGGTGCAGACTATGCAGGCGGGCAAAATTTCGCATTTACAATTTGTACTAATGGAGATCCATTGAGTGTTGAGGTTGTTTCGGTTTTAATGGGTGCTGGAGATTTTTTAGCAGTTTTTGATGGGACCAACTCATCTACTGCACCCTTGTTGTTTGTTTTCGATGAAAACAATTCTCTAGCTCCAGGAACTTTATTAAGAGCCTCTGCTGCAAATGCCACCGGGTGTTTAACCTTTCAGATTTCTTCGGATGTAACAATTAACGGAAGTTTTGAATTTGATTTATCCTGTTTGCCTGCATGTCAGAGTATCGAAGCAGAAATCCTTAACTCCACACCGCTTGTTAGTCTTAATGATACCAATTATGTCGATCTATGTCCAGATGATTCATTGATAATAACAGCTACTGGATTTTATGCTCAAAACAATATAGCGTATGCGCAAAGTGATGCTAGTTCTCAGTTTTTTTGGGATTTTGGCGCTATTGGTCTTGATACTGGGCAAACGGTGGTGATATCCGATATCCCTGCCAGTATCTATTCAGTTAGTCTGATCGTTGAAGATGTCAATGGATGTCGATCGATTAATGAGCTACCAATAAAGATAAGACAGGCACCTGATCCTCTTTTAACTTCCATGGTAGAGGACTCCATTTTATGTTTAAATGAGATGTCTACAATATATAGTCAAATATTCAATCAGACTATAGATTCAGTTATTACGGGTGATACCATTCGATTGGAGTCTTCTGTTTCTGTGACGGATACAGTGTTCCTTCCAGATGATGCAAATAATATATCGGGGGATGGAATTACAACTCCTGTGATATACGAATTACCCATAACAGGGTATCAACAAGGCGCACAAATTCTTGCTGTAAATGATTTGATTGAAGTTTGCTTGGATATAGAGCATTCGTATATAGGAGACTTAGATATTGTTTTAGTTTGCCCTTCCGGGCAAAGTGTGTCGCTTATCGACTTTACTCCTCCAAATGCTTTTAGCAATGAATTAGGGATTTCTGCTTTCGTTGGACAGGGTGTACCCTTTACATATTGTTGGAGTCCTCTATCTACTGCAGGTAGTATAGCTGGAGGACAGCCTGCATTGGTTAATGACCCGGTATTAGCGGGGACTTATGAGGCTACCGGGAATTGGGCAAATTTGATAGGATGTCCCTTAAATGGGATATGGGAAATTCAGATTTTCGATGATTTTGGTGGCGATGATGGACATACTTTTGGCGCAAGTGCTTCATTCAATCCAGCTTTGTTAGCATCGAATGATTCTTTGATTGTTACCTATCAAAATCCATTGTGGCAGCCAAATAATAACATAAGCAGTTCGCTAGACAATGACTCTATTCAAATCACTTTGACTGATACCTCTCAGACAGAGTTCTACTTTTCTGTTGAAGATAATTTGGGTTGCCAGTTTTTTGATACATCAAGTATTATTCAGGACGTATATAGGGTAGTTGCCTCACCGGATAGTGTGATTATATGCTCTGGAGAATCCGTTCAATTATTTGCAGAGATTGAACCTAATGATAACATAAGTTGTGAGACCAATTATGACGTATACTCAATTCCTTATTATAAGGAGTTTGGTGCAGATACGTCCATTGTTTTTACTCAGGCGGATAATGGAGTAAGCCAAATTATCGATTTACCTTTTGCTTTTCCTATCTTCTGCGTGAATCAGTCACAGCTAAGGTTAACATCAAACGGTTATCTGCAGTTCGGTGCTTCTGCATTCTCTCTCGCCAATAATTTAACTATTCCAGCCAATATTGTACCCAATAATATTATTGCCCTAATGTGGGATGATTTAATTGATAGCCTTGGTACTTCAAGTTACTTTACGGTAGGCACTGCTCCCAACAGACGATTTGTGATTAATGTAGATCTAGTACATGTGGGAGGATCTGTCGCAACTGAACGTGTGTTGGGTCAAATCATATTGCATGAATCTCAGAATTACTTTGATTTGATTTGCGAAAATTGTCAAAATGATGTTAGTGATCCAACCGCAACGCAAGGAACAGAGAATTTTACAGGTTTTTTTGGTGCAGTTACACCAGGCAGAAATAACACGAATTGGAGCGCTTCGAATAGTGCTTACCGGTATTTCCCTCAAAATAGTTTAAATACTTACACCACTTCATGGACACCCGCGGGATCTTTGTCTGGAGCAAATACGCCTTCTCCATTAGCATCACCCTCTTCTTCCACTCAATACATCGTGGATATTACAAGTCCCAATAATTGTACATATAGCGATACGCTGTTCATTCTCGCAGGAGGAAGTTACTCATACTCCGTCTCCAACGATACAACGATTTGTCTTGGTGACACGGTGCAATTAAGTGCAGCTGGCGGTTCGCAATCTTTTGCTTGGGCACCAAACAATGGCAGTATATCTGATTCTTCAATATTCAACCCATTGGTTTATCCCAATACCACCACTACCTATGGAGTGGCACTGGACTCTGCTGGTTGTGTAGCATTTGATAGTGTAACAATAACGGTTAGTAATGTGACAGTTGATTCAACCCTTATTATTCTGGAAACTTGTGTAGGACAAGCAGACGCTAGCATTGAGATCGTGACCTCAGGTGCTGTAAATCCTCAATATTCTATAAATGGCGGTATATCGTTTAGTCCTAACAATATCTTCCAACCCTTAGCTGCTGGATTGTACGACATTGTGGTAAATGAAAATGGTTCATGTGATACATCTTATCAAGTAAACATTGTTGGAGGAACCCCATTAGTGTTTGATTCTATTGTTTTTCAAGATCCTTTGTGTGGTAATATTAATGATGGAATAATTGATGTATATGTTTCAAGTGGCATTCAACCTTATACCTACAGTATAGATGGTGGATTGATAAATCAAGTATCTAATAGCTTTTCTGGATTAGCTGGAGGAACTTACCAAGTATACCTCGAGGATAGCTTGGGATGTTTTATTGATTCCTTAGTAGATTTAAATCAAGCTGCTAGTTTGGCCGTAAGTATCATGCAAGTAGATAGCATTTTGTGCTTCGCAAGTAATGATGGGCAAATTGAAGTGGGTGCTACTGGAGGACAAGCCCCTTACCAATTTAGTATAGATAATGTAAACTTTGCACCTGACTCAATTTTCACAAACTTAAGTGCAGCTGTTTATACCGTTTTTGTTTTAGATACTAATTTATGTATTGATAGTATTGATATTGAGGTCTTTGCTCCAGTTGCTATAAGTTTAACTTCTGATAGTACAAATGTAAGTTGTAAAGATTTAGCTGATGGAACTGCTACAGTGACTGCAAGTGGTGGATCTGGATTCTATACTTACACGTGGGATGATGCATTGTTGCAAACAACAGCCACTGCTTTTGGATTGGATACGGGTAATTATCAAGTAATTGTAACTGATGGTAATGGCTGTCAGGATAGTATCACGATAAATATTGATGAACCAGACTCCCTTTTATTAAGCCTCGATAATGTAACCAACATACTTTGTAATGGAGCCTCTACTGGAGAAATAGCGGTAAGTACTTCAGGAGGAAGCCTTCCATATACCTACCAATGGTCAAATGGTGGTGGAGCAAACGAAGATGTAATTGCTTCAACTGCAGGTAGCTATACATTGACTGTTACAGATGGGAATAATTGTACTACTCAGTTAACTTCGGTTATTAATGAACCGCTTGCTTTAGGTATAAACCTGACTGAAACCAATCTGCTGTGCTTTGGCGATAACACGGGTGCCGTGGACGCTTCGGTTAGTGGTGGAGTTTTGCCCTACAACTATAGTTGGATTGGTCCTAATGGATTTACCGAAAATCAAGAAGACCTTGCAGGACTTGCTGCAGGATCGTATACACTTACGGTAACAGATTCGAATAACTGCTTACTGAGCCAGCTTATTGCCCTTACTCAACCAGGAGATGGATTAATAACTTTTACTGGCTCAGCGGTTAATTGCTTTGGAGATAATGATGGAAGTCTTACTGCACAAATCGCGAGTGGAGGAACACCGCCATTTCAATTTCAATGGGATGCAGCGGCAAACAATCAAAATACAGCTACCGCTTTAGGCTTAATAGCAGGTACATATTCGGTCACTGTAACGGATGGAAATGGATGTACGTATTCAAATAGTGCATCGGTATCGGAGCCACTACTTCCGTTAAGTGTTATACTGGATAGTACTTTTATCACCTGCGCTGGATATAGTGATGGGACAGCGACAGCAACAGTATCAGGTGGAACAGCCGGATATACTTATTTATGGAATGATCCCTTA
>MDTC01260387.1_pt1 | contig 13465 bp, 10 predicted proteins | sample 811181 | NCBI WGS metagenome assembly MDTC01 (sample SAMN05326644, study PRJNA326480) | marine metagenome | isolation source: seawater | place: Pacific Ocean: North | collected 2011
CCACCGGAATCGCCGCGGCCATCCAGCATTGTCAGTGTTGAGCCAAAGCCTTGTAGCACCACCTCAGTTGAATAGCGGTCATTGCCGGATTGATCCTGCCATTTGCGGGTTTGAAGCTGGCCTTCAAGATAAACTTTAGAGCCTTTGCGCAGATATTGCTCAGCAACGCGAACGAGGCCCTCGTTAAAAATGGCAACCGAATGCCATTCGGTTTTTTCGCGGCGTTCGCCTGTATTGCGATCTTTCCAGTTTTCTGAGGTTGCAATTCGCAGGTTGCAGACCTTCCCGCCATTGGGAAAATTACGCACCTCGGGATCACGTCCTAGATTGCCTATTAAAATGACTTTGTTTACCGAACCGGCCATTGCCTATCTCCTGTCGAATCCTTTGGTGTGTGTTTACCTAGTTTAGACCACTCAATAAAGGTTAAGGAAAGCCTAATCCACACCGATATAGCAAAATGGGGTTAAAAAGCGGATATACTGTTTAGGTCAAAAAATCGGCCTAATACGTTGATTATTCAGCGGCAATCTTGATCACAGGGTCCATCTTGGACAAGATGTCCGCGGCAAGGTGGCATTTGATCTCATGCCCTTCTTCAAGTCGCCGTGTTGGAGGCACTTCTGTGTCGCAGAGATTATTCGCGACCTCGGATTTCCAACGGCAGCGGGTCTGAAAGGGACACCCAGAGGGCGGATTCATCGCCGAAGGTATATCCCCCTCAAGCACAATATGCTGTTTTTCAACGCTCGTATCCGCGATGGGAACGGCCGAAAGCAAGGCCTCTGTATAGGGGTGATAGGGCGGCGAAAACACTTGATCCGTGCTGCCCAGTTCAACCACATGGCCAAGGTACATCACCATGACACGGTCGCTGAGGTAGCGCACGATAGATAAATCATGACTGATAAACAAAAGCGTGGTTTTTTCGCGGCGTTGAATTTCCATCAAAAGATCTGTTACCGCAGCCTGCACTGATACATCCAAAGCCGATACGGGTTCGTCTGCAACCACAATTCTTGCACCGCCAGCAAAAGCGCGTGCGATCCCAACCCGTTGTTTTTGGCCGCCCGATAACTGGCGCGGCATGCGTTCGGCAAAGGCACGTGGCAACTTAACCAAATCCAACAGCTCAAGCATGCGCTCGGAGCGGTCCTGATCTGAATTTCCAAATCTGAAAATTTCAAGCGCCCTGATAATTTGCCGGCCCACGGACATCGACGGGTTAAGCGTATCGAACGGATTTTGGAACACCATCTGGATGTCCGCAACAGTTTCCGTATTGCGATCCTCAATTGATGTGCTTTCGATATTTTTGCCATCCAAAAGGATTTCGCCTTCGGTTGCGGTCTCTAACCCCATTAGCACTTTTGCAAAGGTTGATTTTCCACAACCGGATTCGCCAACAATGGCCAAAGTTTCACTTTCGCGCGCTTCAAAGCTAAGCGTTTCATTCGCTTTAACAACCTTTTTGTCGCCCGCAGAGCCAAACAAGGCGTTGGCGGCGACTTCATAATATTTCTTCAGGTTGTCTATTTTTAGAACGACCTCACCAGGTTCTGTTTTTTCCGATGTCACGCTGGCTTTGATAGGTGCATGCCAATCAATTTCGGAAAACTTCAAACACCGGCTAAAGTGGCGATCATCGCCCTCAATCACTCCCATTGAAATTTCGCTTTGATTGCAACGGCCCTCTTCATAATAATCACACCGAGGGCCAAAATTGCAGCCCATGGGGCGTTCATGAGGCAGCGGAAAATTGCCTGGTATAGCCACTAAAGGGCGGGCATTTTTATTAGCGCCGGGCAGGGGAATAGATCTAAAAAGCGCTTGGGTATAGGGGTGCTGCATTTTGTCGAAGACATCTTTGATGCTGCCGGTCTCAACCGCCTCGCCCGAGTACATCACACAAATACGGTCGCAGGTTTCAAGCACCAATCCAAGGTTATGAGAAATAAAAAGCATTGATGTGCCGTATTTTTTCCCCAGGTCTTTTACCAGTTCAACAACAGCGGCCTCAACAGTGACATCAAGCGCAGTGGTCGGCTCGTCTAAAATGAGCAAGGACGGCTTCGACATCAGCGCCATCGCAATCACAATGCGCTGTTGCTGCCCTCCGGACAATTGATGTGGAAAAGATTTAAGAATACGTTCTGGATCTGGAAGCTTCACGTCGCCAACCACCTCAAGCGCACGTTGATAGGCGTCCTCTTCGGAAATGCCTTCGTGGATCATGGGCACTTCGATGAGCTGTTTGCCAATTTTCATCGCTGGGTTCAGCGAGGCCATTGGTTCTTGGTAAATCATGGCAATTTCATTGCCTCGAATGCCTCGAAGCTCTTCATCGCTCATGGCTGAAAGATCTTGGCCTTTGAATTTTATCTGCCCGCCCACAATACGTCCGTTTACGCCAAGGTCCTGCATTACACCCAAAGCAACCGTGGACTTGCCACAACCAGATTCGCCCACTAACCCGACGGCTTCACCAGGCTGCACATCAACCGAAAAATCCATCACCGCAGGAATTTCTCTGAGACGCGTAAAGAATGAAATTGAAAGCCCGTCGATTTCAAGGATTGGTCCTTCATATTTTGGCTTGGTCATCAGCTATTCCTTTTTTACGGGCGGCAGATCAGTGCCTTACGTCAGTTTACCCTTCACGCTAGTGAGTATCTTAGCGGTCCTTTCGGTTTAATCCTTTAGGCTTTCTTCGCGCAATCCGTCCGCAAGAAGGTTCAATCCTAGAACCAAACTAAGCAGTGCAAAAGACGGCGCTAGAGCAGGGTGCGGGTATATCGACAGAAGTTTGCGGCCTTCGTTAATAGTTGCCCCCCAGTTTGGGCTTTCAGGTTCAAGACCCAGACCAAAAAACCCAAGCGTTCCAAGCAAGATGGTGGTGTAACCGATCCGCAAACAGAAATCGACAATCAAAGGACCGCGCGCATTGGGCAGAATTTCCCAAAGCATAATATACCAAGGGCCTTCGCCTCGGGTCTGGGCGGCGGCCACATAGTCGCGGGTTTTTATATCCATCGCCAAACCGCGTACGATCCTAAAGACGGTTGGCGAGTTAACAAAGACTACCGAGACAAACACTGTTAAAAGCCCACCATCCACGTTGAACAAATCAATCGCATTAAACAGGGTGATTTTACTACCGTCTTCATTAATCAAAGAAATATAAAGCATTAAAAGAACGAATAAAACGCCCGATAAAACGATATTGCGCTTCTGAGGAACAATATACAGTCGAGAGTTGATCAAAACCGTGCAGAAAATCAGTGGAAAGGCAAACAGCACCGCCGCCATATATTGCGGCATTCCTGTTAATCTAATCTCTGGTGTAACGAGCAAATAAAAGAGTAAAATCACTGGAAAGGCGAGAATTAAATTGGCCGCGAATGACAGCGCTGTATCCAACCGGCCACCGTAATAGCCTGCTGGAAGTCCAAGCGTGATGCCCGCCATAAAGGCAAAAAGAGTGGCCAATGGCGCGATCACAATGACCACAGTGCTGCCGGCAATCATTCTGCTGAACACATCGCGGGCCAGTGTATCGCCTCCAAGTAAAAAATAGGCGTACTCATTTTCTTCAGCGCCGCGCATCGGTGTGCCTGGTACTTTGTTTTTCATCCCAGAGACCTGCGACAGCGGATCGTGAGTCAAAATTAAATCTAACGCGCCGGCATAAAAGCCTGCAAAGACCCAAAACATGACAATGGCAAAACCGATCATGCCAATGGTAGAGTCAAAAAGCTTTCCATAAAGGCCGAGCCTGCGCTTGTAGAGGATCGATAAAGCAAACAAAACGACAAGCGATATCCATACAGGCATAAGCTGTATCAATATGCGGACGATGATTTCACCCCAAGATAAAAGTTCCATGCCGCTGCTCCCTTTATGTCACTTTTATGCGTGGGTTGAGGTAGACATAGCCAATATCGGAAATAAGCTGTGTTACCAGTACGACAATTACCGAAACAACCGAAACGCCCAGCAGTAGCTCGATATCATTATTGCCAGCTGCCTGAACAAGAACCCATCCGAAGCCTTTGTAGTTAAACAACGTTTCTACAATCACAACACCATTCAAAAGCCACGGAAATTGCAGCATGATGACCGTAAAGGGTGCTATGAGGGCGTTTCTAAGGGCGTGTTTTACAACAATATTTCGGAAGCTAACGCCTTTCAGGCGAGCGGTTCGGATATATTGTGCCGTCATCACCTCTGCCATCGAGGCACGCGTCATGCGCGCAATATACCCCATGCCGTAAAGTGCGATCGTAATCACCGGCAATAGGAAGTTTTCTATATTTGCATCCTCCATGGCTTTGGTCGCGGTACCTTTAAACCACTTCAACCCAAAGGCCGATGAAGAAAATATTGCGATAAAGATGACGCCCGACACATACTCCGGCGTTGCGGTCGTTGTGATTGCAAATGTCGAGAGCGTTCGGTCCGTGCGGGACCCTTCGCGCATGCCTGCGACAACTCCGACAATCAATGCGCTTGGAACCATCACAAGCATCACCCAAAACATCAGTTTCGCTGTGAGCGATAAGCGCGTTCCAATAATCGAGCTTACTTCATCTTTGAAAACAGTGGAATATCCCCAATAGCCTTGCAAAATCCCGCAAAATTTGGGCACATCTTCCAGTTCCATGGCGGGCAGCTGACAGCGCCGCCGTGTTTTGTCATCAGTTCCTTCGATAACATAGCCGGGCAATACGCCAAGCCACTGGCCGTATTTTACAGGCAGTGGCTGAAGATAGCCACGGTTGGATAACATGGTTTGTACTGCGGCATCATCCATCCGAAAGTTACCTTCGGATTTCGCCAATTTTTCCAAATTCGGATAAAGGTTCGTCATAAAAAAGACGATGAATGTAAGGCATAATGCGGTGAACAGCATGACCACTGTCCGCCTAAGTATGAATAGTCCCATTTTATTCCCTGTACCGCTCAGGCAGTGCGTATGGTCGCAGCATTAGCATTTTTTATGTAATCTAGCCACAGCGGGTTTACCGCTGTGGCCATTTTTGGTTCTTAAGCTGTAAAGCCCCATTTGTAGATTTGCGGCAGATACGCAATATGCATATCGCAAACCACGTTTTCTTTGTGGAACCGGTTCAAGCTTCTGAAGTAGGGCTGAATGGTTACACCCTCTTCAACGATCAAAGCCTGACATTTGCCAGCAACCGCACGCCGCGTGTCTGCATCAGCAAGAGAGTTTGCCTCTGCCAGAAGCGCATCAAACTCTGGGTTGTTCCAACCAAATTCGTTCCAAGCTTCGCCAGAGCGATAGGCAAGACCCCAAACTTGTGTCGCCAAAGGACGGTGGTTCCAGTTGGTTGAGCTGTAAGGATATTTCGCCCAATCATTCCAGAATGTTGAACCAGGCAGGATGGTGCGTTTTACTTTAAACCCAGCATCACGAAGCTGCGCAGCAACCGCGTCTGTTGTGTCTTTGCGGTAGCCACCATCGATAGAGATCACCTCATGTTCAAAGTCCATCATGCCCGCTTCTTCCATCAAAGCTTTCGCTTTGGCGGGATCATAGGGCAAACGGCCAACACTTGGATCATACTCTGGATGCATTGGTCCAGCGTGATGGTTATCTGCTGTAATACCGATATTGTTAAGGCCCAATTCAAGACAGACACTGTTGTCAACGGCCATAGCAAGTGCTTGACGCACGCGTTTATCGCCGTATTTAGGTTCGGTTTCTTGGTTTGCACGGATAACAATCGTTGCGCCAGAGGCAACGGTTGATTGCGCCATGCCCAGTCCGGCCATAATGTCGATGAATTCGCCATCAACATCCCATACCGCATCAACTTCATCAGCTTCAACAGCAGCCACCCATGAGGATGGGTCAGTGCCGTAATCGATGAATTCAAAGCGGTCCAGATGTGCGCCTTTGCCTGCGGCATAGCCCCACCAGTCATGATCTTCATTGCGAACGATCACGCCTTTAACACCAACCTCAAGCGATTCTGGCTTATAAGGACCGGTGCCAACGGCGGTACCCAACATATTGTCAGGATTGTGACTGCTGTGCACAATAGCGGCTGGATAATCGGCCATGCCTGCGATGATTGTAATATCAGGTGCAGAGGTGTTTAGTTGAACGGTGTGGCTGTCTACCACAACGATTGCGCCATCAGCAGCTTGGCCTGAATCGGCATCAATCAGCGTTGCCATACGGCCAGCCATTGAGTTGCCTTCAACGGACTTATCACACCAGCCAGCAATATTGCGCGCAACGTCGTCGGCTGTAAAATCATCACCATTGTTCCACTTAACGCCTTTGCGAACGTTCAAAGTGTACTGTGTGGCATCTGCGTTGGCGCTCCAGCTTTCTAGAAGCATAGGATTAAAGCTACCATCGTTGTTGTATTCCACGAGGTACTCAAGCCAGCCTGCAGTGTAAGTGGCAATTTGCGTCCAGTCATAAGTTCTTGGATCTTTGAGCGCCCGAACTTCCATTTGGAAACGGATTGTTCCGCCTTGCTTCATGTGCCCGCCAGCTAATGCGGGTGTCGCCAGCCCACCAAGAGCGCAGGCGGCAGAGGCTGATAGGCCCAAAGCCGTTGTGCGAGATAAAAATTCCCGGCGATCAAGCTGACCGGACTTAAGTTCTGTGGCATACATTTCCGCTGCCGGGTGAATGTAGCTCTCGCTACGGTTGTTATGCGTCATAGTTTTTTCTCCCTGTGACAATTTCGGAGGCTCTTAATTCACTGAATGGGCCGTTTTAATTGCCCGAGCAAACAGCATTTTAGCTCCCTATGAGTTCATACGGCATTAATTTTTGCAAGACGTCAATAACATTGATCGGCACTTTTTGGTTCAGGAACGACATTGAGCAATTCTAAATACGACATAATTTGAAAATATTTTCAAAGCGTTCATTTCAAATCATGCGAATTTTCCAATGTCATATAGGCGAAAATAAAGCTGCCTGTGTTAATATAAATATTGAATGGCGGCAGTAATTCGAAAACTAACTTCTGCAATAAATCAAAATGATAATTTTTAGCCAGTATTTCTAGGGCGAGTATATGCGTAAAAAAACAGGTTTTTTTGGTTTTAAAGGAAGCCAACAGAGATATTACTCAAAAAAACGATTAACCTTTAGAATGTGTCGCATCAAACCAATGCCAGTGCCTCATTTTGCTACGAAACCATGTGCGCTGCCGTTTGGCAAATTGCCGTGTGGCGATTGTTGCGGATTGCTGTGCCTGTTCCAAAGACAGTTGCCCACGAAGGTGGGCAATCAATTCACGCGCGCCAATAGCCTTGGAGGACAATTGGTTTTCATTCCAGTTTGGCAGATGCCCTGCGGCTTCTTTTAGCGCGCCAGCTTTGACCATTTTTTCAAAACGCTGTTCAATTCGGGTATTGAGCCATTCCGTATCTGTTTCCATGACGATTGCGCAGCAATTTTCAAGCGGCAAATCTGGCGTGGGTGTTTGAGAATGCCAATACGAAAGTGATTTTCCGGTAGCCTGCTGCACTTCCCACGCCCGCTGGACGCGCATCGGGTTTTGAACGTCTAGCTTTTGAATAGTGTCTGCATCTATATCGTCTAGTAAAATTTGAAATCCATATTTCCGTACTCGGTCGTTTGCTTCTTGTCGTAAACTTTCAGAAATCGGTGGAAGCTCGGCAAGCCCCTGCGTCAGGGCTGTGAAATAAAGCCCTGTCCCCCCCGTTACAATTGGCCTTTTGGCCTCACGTATCAGCGGCCGCACTTCCCGTAACCAATGACCAACAGAATAATGCGCATCCCGCGCAAGGTGGCCGTAAAGCGCGTGGTCTATTTCTGCTTCATCCTCGGCGCTTGGTCGGGCACTTAAAACGCGCCAATTTGAATAGACTTGAATGGCATCGGCATTCACGATCAAACCGCCATGCCTGCGCGCAATTTCCATCGCCAAGTCCGACTTGCCAGATGCGGTGGGTCCCGCAATCAAGATCGGCTGCCTATGGTCAACACGTTCGAGGTCTGTTAGGGAAAAACTGTTCATCCGTGTGCATACGATCCTTGGCCTTTTTGCGTCAAGGCGATATGGCCAAAATGTGATGCGCGATTAGGGTCGCCAACTGGCGGCATATTGGCATAAAATTAGTAATATGCGCAAGGAGTGCAATATGGATCAAACCCTCGCCCCAAAAACGACATTTACCCGCGTGATGCTGAAAATCTCTGGTGAAGCCCTGATGGGCGACCAAGGATTTGGGCTGCATCCCCCGACAGTTGAACGGGTCGCGCGTGAGGTCAAGACGGTGCATGATCTGGGGGTTGAAATTTGTATGGTTATCGGCGGCGGTAATGTTTTTCGCGGCTTACAGGGCAGTGCGCAAGGAATGGAACGCACAACTGCCGACTATATGGGTATGCTGGCCACGGTGATGAATGCCCTAGCCGTGCAAAGCGCTTTGGAAAGCATCGGTGTATATACCCGGGTTATCAGCGCAATCCCAATGGATCAGGTTTGTGAGCCCTATATTAGACGCCGCGCGGTGCGGCACCTCGAAAAAAAGCGGGTGTGTATTTTTGCTGCCGGAACTGGCAACCCTTATTTTACCACCGATACTGCAGCGACGCTCAGAGCAAGCGAAATGGCCTGTGAGGCGATTTTTAAGGGCACAAAAGTCGATGGTGTATATGATAAAGATCCGGTCACAAATGCCGATGCTGTTCGCTATGACAAAATATCATACGATGATGTTCTAGCCAAGCACCTAGCTGTTATGGATGCAAGTGCGATTGCTCTTGCGCGGGACAACAATCTACCGATCATCGTATTTTCATTGGATGAACCGGGCGGATTCAAAGGTATTCTTGATGGCGAAGGAACCTATACAACCGTTTCTGATTGACGTTTGAATTGTGTTCAAGCAGATCGTGCTTTAATCTTGCACTCAAAGGGCAATAAAACAGAGCAAAGAAAATAAGAGAAAAGACTATGTCAGACGATTTTATGCTTGATACCGATGATTTACAACGCCGCATGGATGGCGCGATGGCTTCTTTGAAAACCGAATTTGCATCCCTGCGAACCGGCCGGGCCTCTGCTTCAATGCTTGAGCCGGTTTATGTTGAAGCCTACGGGCAACGCACTCCGATCAACCAAGTGGGCACAGTCAATGTGCCAGAGCCCCGTATGGTGACAGTGAATGTATGGGATAAATCAATGGTTGGCGCGGTAGAAAAGGCCATTCGCGAAAGCGGTCTTGGCATCAACCCGCAACTTAATGGCACAATTATTATGCTGCCAATCCCAGAACTGAATGAAGAGCGCCGCCGCGAATTAACCCGGGTGGCTGCGCAATATGCAGAACACGCCAGAGTTTCTATTCGAAATATTAGGCGCGATGGAATGGATCAGATTAAAAAAGCCAAAACCGATGGAATGTCCGAGGACGACCAAAAGATTTGGGAAACAGAGGTACAAGAGTTAACCGATACGGCGATTAAAGCTGTTGATGACGCGCTTACCTCTAAGCAATCAGAAATTATGCAAGTTTAAGGGTCAGCAAAAAAGTTAGTTTAATGAAAAATTTTGATAAAAATAATAAAACTCCTAATCACGTTGCTATTATTATGGATGGCAATGGACGTTGGGCGCAGGCGCGCCGCAGGCCACGTCTTTTTGGCCATCGTGTTGGTGCAGCCCGCATCCGGGAAATATTGGAAAGCTGCCCTAAACTGGGCGTAAAATATCTTACTATCTTTGCCTTTTCGACAGAAAACTGGAAACGAACGCAAGCGGAAGTCGCCGGTTTGATGAGCCTGTTTGAGAAATATATTCGCAAAGAAGCCGCAAACCTTAAAAATAACGGAGTGCGGGTGCGTTTCATTGGCGATCGCATTAGGCTTGAAGATAAGCTCGTTGATTTAATGGATGATTTAGAGCTTATGACCCAAGACAATGATCTTGTGCATTTAACCGTTGCGATAAATTATGGCGGCCGGGATGAAGTTGCACGCGCCACGCGCCGACTGGCTCATGATGTTGAACTAAAAAAACTATCTGCAAAAGATGTAAACGAAGAAACATTGCCCAAATATCTCGATACTTATGTTTTGCCGGACCCTGATCTGGTGATTAGAACCTCTGGTGAGGCCCGCATTTCAAATTTCCTTCTCTGGCAATCAGCCTATGCAGAATATGAGTTTATCGATACCTTGTGGCCCGATTTCACAGCTGACGTCTTTGAAAAGGTCGTCGCCGGTTATTCCCAACGCTCTCGGCGTTTTGGAGGTGCCTCTGTATGATGGGCGCAAAGGGCTGGAGCGATCTTACACCTAGACTGGGGTCTGCGTTGGTGTTGGCCACGATTGCAGGGCTTGCCCTTTGGGTTGGTGGGCTTTGGTTTGCTGGTTTAATCGTTATTATCATAGCAGCAATGGTTTGGGAATTGGGGTCAATGCTGACCGCAGGCTCAAAGCTTAAGATATGGATCATCACGGGCCTCGCTGCCTTTACGATCATAGCCACATCAGTTTGGGATGCTTTATGGGTCAGTGTAACACTGCTACTCATATCAGCAGTCCTTCAACGGATGTTCTTTGAGCACCATAAAAATATAGGAGCAGTGTTTTCTTTTGCGATTATGTCTGCTGGCACAGTTCTATTTGATTTGCGACAAGACTTTGGCTTGCCGATTATACTTTGGCTGATTTGTTTGGTGGTCTTTACCGACGTGGCCGGTTATTTCGTGGGCAAAACTATCGGAGGGCCTAAATTTTGGGCCAAAGTGAGCCCAAAAAAAACTTGGTCTGGAACACTTGGCGGGTGGTTTGTTGTGGCGGTTATTAGTTTTGTTGTGAAAGATTACGTTGCGCCGCAAACTACAGTTTTTGGCTTTGTACTTTTTTCGGTCTTTTTATCATTTGCTGGTCAAATAGGGGATATTTGCGAAAGCGCTCTTAAACGGGTCTGCGGTGTGAAAGACAGCTCGAACCTTATTCCCGGTCATGGGGGGTTATTAGACCGATTTGATGCAATGGTGGGGGCAACACTTGGATTTATACTCACCGCTCCTTGGGTATTTCCTGTATGAGGCGGGTCAGTATTTTAGGCGCTACTGGTTCCATCGGTCAAAATACAATCGACCTTATTCGACGCGATATGGACAACTTTGAGGTGGTGGCGCTGACTGGTGGGCGTAATGTTGCTTTGCTGGCAAAATCAGCCATTGAGCTTGGCGCCAAACATGCCGCCATTGCAGAGGACGCGCTTTATCAAGACCTCAAAAATGCTCTGGCGGGCAGCGGTATCAGCGTTAGCGCCGGTAAGTTGGCTATTGCCCAGGCCGCTGCAATGCCAGTTGATTGGGTGATGTCATCTATTGTGGGCGCCGCTGGACTTGAACCAGGGTTGATCGCCATGTCTAATGGTGCAAATCTCGCCTTGGCAAACAAAGAAAGCATGGTGGCCGCTGGAGGGTTGATGAAAGCAACCGCTGCAGAAAACAACGTAATGATTTTGCCCGTAGATAGTGAACATTCCGCTATTTTCCAAGCTCTTACAGGCCAAAGTAAAAGTGCTGTTGAGCGCGTTATTATTACCGCCTCTGGTGGTCCATTTAGGAACTGGTCAAACTCAGAACTTGCGACAGTTACGCCAGAGCAGGCTATGGTTCATCCTAATTGGTCGATGGGAACACGAATTACAATTGATAGCGCATCTATGTTTAATAAAGGCTTGGAAGTCTTAGAAACAAAAGAGTTTTTTGAAATAGAGGCTTCGCAAATTGAGGTTTTAATTCACCCTCAGTCCATTGTTCATGCGCTTGTTGGTTTCCACGATGGTAATTTGCTCGCACATGTCGGGCCACCCGATATGCGTCATGCGATTGGATTTGCGCTTTACTATCCTGATCGCAAACCTTTGCCGCTCAACCGGCTCGACCTTACTAAGATAGGGCAACTGGATTTTTCAGAGCCTGATCAAAACAGGTTTCCAGCGCTTAAACTCGCCTATGATGTGCTTGAGTTGGGTGGCGTTGCAGGTGCAGTTTACAATGCATCAAAAGAAGTCGCTCTAGACGCGTTTATTGCCCGCCATATCAGGTTTTTAGATATGGCTGAAGTAGTAGACCGCACTCTACACCGCTTGTTTGGAACGGCTTGCGAGTTAAGTACTGAGCAGAGCCTTGATAATATAATCCATGCAGACCATATGGGCAGGACGATCGGACAGGAAGAAATTAGCGCACTGAGCGCATAAATACAGGACCGAAACTTTGGATTTGATTTCAATTATCCCCGCTTTTGGCGGTCTTTTGCTAACGATGGTAGCTTTTGTCGTCGCATTATCAGTAATCGTGGCAGTGCATGAATATGGGCATTATATTGTTGCACGTTGGTCGGGTATTCATGCCGAGGTTTTTTCGTTGGGCTTTGGTCCGGTTTTACTGTCAAAAACCGATAATCGCGGAACCAAATGGCAAATAGCAGCCGTTCCTCTTGGTGGTTATGTCAAGTTTCTAGGCGACAAGAACGCCGCGAGCCAGGTCGATAGTGCAGCTGTTAATATGCTGTCATCAAGTGAACGGCGGTCTTCATTGTCAGGTGCACCCTTATGGGCAAGGTCCGCAACGGTCGCTGCTGGGCCATTGTTCAACTTCGCTTTTGCAATTTTATTACTTTCGGGGATCTCAATTTGGCAAGGTCAATTGCGCGACCCTCTGACAATCGGAACATTATATCCGATGCCCTTTGAGCACAATTTAGAAAACGGTGATGTTCTGCGGTCCATTAATGGTCAAAAAATTCCAAAATTTGATCAACCCATTGCGGTTCAAGCATTTTTTAACAATTTAAATGGATCGACGGAATTTGTTTATGAAATTGAACGCTCAGGTCAAAGGCTTGTTCTGCCCGGACCAAATGTAAACCCACCGCGTGTATTGAATGTCATACCGCGCTCGGCAGCTGCAGACATTGGGCTAAAAGAGGGTGATTTTATTGTTTCGGTTCAGGGGGATGAAATAGTTACATTTGGCGATCTAAGGCGTCATGTTGAAACTTCTGATGGAATGCCTTTGGCAGTTACTATTTGGCGGGATGGTCAGGAAATAGACCTCACATTGACTCCCAAAGCCATGGACGAACCATCTACAGACGGTGGGTTCAAAAAGCACTGGCGTATCGGCGTTGTTGGCGGGGGCTTTTTCTTTGATCCATTGGTTTCACCGCTCAGTCTTACAAAAGGTTTGACAGTTGGAGTAAATGGAACTTGGTCGATAATTTCCGGGTCGGTTTCCGGGCTTTATCACATCGTATCTGGCGAAATTAGCAGCTGTAATCTATCGGGTCCCATAGGAATTGCAGAAACATCTGGCCAAATGGCCCGCCAAGGAGGGGACAACTTTCTTTGGTTCATCGCTGTGTTATCAGCGGCCGTGGGCATGATAAATCTTTTTCCTGTACCGGTCCTTGATGGGG
>MDTC01165635.1_pt1 | contig 13464 bp, 13 predicted proteins | sample 811181 | NCBI WGS metagenome assembly MDTC01 (sample SAMN05326644, study PRJNA326480) | marine metagenome | isolation source: seawater | place: Pacific Ocean: North | collected 2011
CTTTTAGTAGAAATGGATGGCTTTGATACCAATGAAGGAATTATTTTAATAGCAGCAACCAACAGACCAGATGTTTTGGACCCAGCTTTATTAAGACCAGGAAGATTTGATAGACAAGTAGTAGTTGGAAATCCAGATATAATTGGCAGAGAAGCAATTCTTAAAGTGCACATCAAAAAAATTAGTACTGGTCCAGACGTAAAGCTTAGAGTAATTGCTAGAGGAACACCAGGTTTCTCTGGAGCAGACCTTGCTAATCTCGTAAATGAATCCGCTTTGCTTGCCGCTAGAAAAAATAAAAGAGTAGTGACAATGTCTGATATAGAGGAGGCGAAAGATAAAGTTATGATGGGTGCTGAAAGAAGGTCTATGGTTATGACTGAGGATGAAAAAAAATTAACAGCTTATCATGAGGGTGGACATGCAATTGTTGCTTTAAATGAAAAGGCCTCTGATCCAATACATAAAGCTACTATTATACCAAGAGGAAGAGCTTTAGGTATGGTTATGAGATTACCCGAAAGGGACCAACTTTCTATAACCAGAGAAAAAATGTACTCAGATATAGCTGTAGCTATGGGAGGTAGGATTGCAGAAGAAATAATTTTTGGACATGACAAGGTTACTTCAGGAGCTTCTTCAGATATCGACATGGTAACTAAAATGGCAAAAAATATGGTAACCAAATGGGGAATGAGTAAAGAACTAGGACCAATTGCTTTTGGCGAAAACGAAGAAGAAGTTTTTCTTGGAAGATCAGTAACTAGACAACAAAATATGTCAGAAGAAACAGCAAAAAAAGTAGATTCTGAAGTTAAAAAAATAGTTGAAAAAGGATACGAAAGAGCAAAATCAGTATTAACTGATAAAATTGACGATCTTCATAAACTAGCAAAAGCTTTATTAATTTACGAGACTCTCACAGGCGATGAAATAAGAGATTTAATACTTAAAGATATCAAACCAAAAAAATCATTTAGAGATGATAGTGAGAATGAAGGAAAAGAATCATCAGCACTGGATTCGTTGGGCTTAAAACCAAAACCCGCAATTTAAAAAAATGATAAAATATTACACAAGAGCGTGTAATTTTTATTATGGTTCTACTTCAAGATATTTAGTAAAGAAAAAATTAGCCCTTCCATTGTGTGGAAATAAAAACATATCATTTGATAAATTAGAAATTTTTACTAGAGACAAAAAAAAAATTTTTTCAAAAATAATAAACATTAGTAATATTGATAATCAAAATATAAATTTAAAAGAAAAAATTAAAAAAGATATTAAAAAAATTACTTTAAATAGAAAATTTTTTAATAAAATACATATAATGGGCATATTAAATATGACACCAGATAGTTTCTCAGACGGTGGAAAATATAACCGCCCAAATAAAGCATTCAAAAAAATTCATTCTATGATTAAATCAGGAGCTGAAATAATTGATATTGGCGGGGAGTCAACTAGACCAAAATCAAAAACTGTTCCAACCCATCAAGAATGGAAAAGAATAGAAAACGTTGTTAAAAATTTCAAAAAAAAATATCCTAATATTATGATGTCTATAGACACAAGAAAATCTGAAATCATGAGTAAGAGTATTCACTATAATGCAGATATTATTAACGATGTATCATCTTTTGATTTTGATCCTAAAACAATATTAAAAATTGAAAAATTTAATGTATGGAAAGTTCTGCATCATATGCAAGGAACTCCACAAACTATGCAGATTAGCCCAAAGTATCAAAATGTATTATTAGATGTTTATGATTTTTTTGAGGACAAGATTTACAATCAGTTAAAAAATACAAAATATTCAAAAAAAATTATTTTAGATCCAGGAATTGGTTTTGGTAAAAATTTGAAACATAATTTGATCTTGATTAATAACATTTCTTTATTTCATTCTTTGGGATTTCCTATATTAATAGGTACTTCGAGAAAAAGTTTTATTAATCAAATTTCTAATAAATTTGATACAATAAAAAGAATAGGAGGCTCTGTAGCTTCTGTGATATTTTCTCTTTCTCAAGGCGTTCAAATATTTAGAGTTCACGATGTTAATGAAATTAAACAAGGAATTTTAGTTTATAAAAAATTATTAGATCAATGAAAAAAAAATATTTTGGTACAGATGGCATAAGAGGAACAGTAAATCAGGGAAATATAAATGGAGAAAAATTTTTTAAGTTTGGACTTGCTGTTGGAACATATTTTAAAAATTTAAAAAAAAATAAACAAACGGCTATAATTGCTAAAGACACAAGACTTTCAGGTTATGTTCTGGAGCCAGCTTTAGTTTCAGGTTTAGCATCAACAGGAATGCATATTTATACATTGGGCCCATTACCAACTAATGGACTCGCGATGCTAACTAAGTCAATGAAAGCTAATATGGGGATTATGATTACAGCTTCTCATAACCCATATTATGACAATGGTTTAAAATTATTTGGACCAGATGGTCTGAAATTATCTGATAAAATTGAAAAAAAAATTGAAAAATTAATAGACTCTAAAACTGTTAAACAATTTTCACCCCCAAGAAAACTTGGAAGAGTAAAAAGACTTGAAGACGGAAATCAAAAATACATTGGTATTTTAAGAAAAAATTTCCCTTCAAATTTTAACTTAAAAGGAATTAAAATCGTAGTAGACTGTGCTAATGGAGCAGGATACAAATCAGCACCCCAGTTGTTAGCTCAACTTGGGGCTAAGGTTATTTCGATTGGTACCAATCCGAATGGATTGAACATAAATCAAAATTGTGGTTCGACACACCCTTTAAAAATTCAATATGCAGTGAGGAAACATAAAGCTAAAATTGGTATTTCCTTAGACGGCGATGCGGATAGAATTATAATGTGTGATGAAAAATCTAGAATAATAGATGGTGACCAAATAATCGCGATGCTAGCAAAAAGATGGAAGAAAAAAAAAATATTAAAAGGGGGTGTTGTAGGAACTCTTATGTCTAACTATGGTTTAGAAAAGTTTCTTAAAAAAGAAAATATTAAATTTATTAGAGCCAAAGTCGGAGATAGATATGTAAAAGAAATCATGAAAAAAAATAATTTTAATTTGGGCGGAGAACAGTCCGGACATATTATCTTAGGAAATTTTGCAACAACGGGAGACGGTTTGCTAGTTGCATTAGAGACTCTTTTTTCACTAAGAAAAGGAAAAAAAGCAAGTGAGCTATTTAATGTATATAAATCTGTTCCCCAAATACTAGAAAATGTAACAGTCAAAGATAAAAATATAATCAACAGCAGAAAATGTAAAAAGGCTATTATTGCAGCAAACAAGATTATTAAAAATAAAGGAAGGCTATTAATAAGAAAATCTGGTACAGAACCAAAAATTAGAATTATGGTAGAGTCTAATGATAAATTTTTATTATCAAGATGTATAAGAATAATTTATAAATCAATCAACTGATCAATGAAACCTAGATCTAAAGTTTTAATTATAGCTGGTTCTGACTCTTCAGGAGGAGCAGGTATTCAGGCAGACATAAAAACAGTCACTGCTTTGGGATCATATGCAATGACAGCAATTACAGCAATCACTGCTCAAAATACCACAGGAGTAAAATCAATTGTTTCAATTAATCCTAAAGAAATTTCTAAACAAATTGAATTTACTTCTAAAGATATTAAGCCAGATGCAATAAAAATTGGCATGCTTCATTCAGGTCGAGTAATTAATTCTGTACTAAATTCCTTAAAAAAAATTAATGTTATTAAAATTGTTTTAGATCCTGTAATGGTAGCCAAAGGAGGCGCTAAACTTATTGACAATGATGCTATTAATAAAATTAAAAATAAACTTCTAAACAAAATTTTTTTGGTTACACCAAATATACCCGAAGCAGAAATTTTAACTAATATAAAAATTAAGAGTGTAGAAGATATGATTTATACGTCTAATAAGTTAATTACTTTAGGAGCAAAAAATGTTCTTTTAAAAGGTGGGCATTTAAAATCTAAATTAGTTTATGATGTTTTTATGAATAAACGAGAATTAAAAATATTTAAAAACAAAAGGTACTTAACTAAAAATACACATGGAACAGGTTGCACGTTATCTAGCGCTATTGCCACTTATTTATCATGTGGAAAACTTTTAAAGAACTCCTGTGAGCTAGGAATTAAATATGTTAACCAAGCTGTAAGATCTAACCTAAACTATGGTAAAGGCCAAGGTCCCGTTAATCATTTAAATTCGATAAGTATAAATAAAATATTTAGATAATGAAAAATGTAGTAGTAGTAGGTTCGCAATGGGGAGACGAAGGAAAAGGTAAAATCGTCGATTGGCTTTCAAGCGAAGCTGATGTTGTGGCCCGTTTTCAAGGAGGCCATAATGCTGGGCACACACTTGTAATAGACGGTGTCACTTATAAGCTTAGATTATTACCCTCAGGGATAGTTAGAAAAAATAAAATATCAATCATTGGCAATGGAGTTGTTGTGGACCCTTGGGCACTTTTAGATGAAATAAAGGAAATAAAAGCTAAAGGTGTAAATGTTGATGAAAAAAATCTTATACTTGCTGAAACAGCAAATTTAATTTTACCATTTCACCAAGAAATGGATGCAATAAGAGAAGATGCAGCAGGAAAAGAGAAAATCGGCACTACAAGAAGAGGTATAGGACCAGCATATGAAGATAAAGTTGGAAGAAGATCAATTAGAGTTATGGATTTAGTTTCAGAGAGCAATCTCGATCGTAGACTTGAAAAAGTGCTTACACATCATAATGCTATAAGAAAAGGCCTTGGGAAAAAAATTTTTGAAAAGGATAAATTAAAAAAAGAACTATTAAAAATTGCTCCAGAAATTTTAAAGTATTCACAACCAGTATGGAAAAAAATAGATGAATTTAAGTCTAAAGGAAAAAAAATATTATTTGAAGGAGCGCAAGGAATTCTACTAGATGTTGATCATGGAACTTATCCTTTTGTAACATCATCAAATACTGTGGCATCAGCAGCTGCTACAGGCACAGGATGTGGGCCAAATACTATTAACTATGTATTAGGTATTACAAAAGCCTACACCACAAGAGTTGGAGAAGGACCTTTTCCTACAGAGTTAAAAGATGAGATTGGTGAACAACTTGGAAGTAGAGGTAAAGAGTTTGGAACAGTTACAAGCAGAAAAAGAAGATGTGGATGGTTTGACGGAGTGTTAGTAAGACAAACAATAAAAATATCAGGAATAGATGGAATAGCACTTACGAAATTAGATGTGCTTGATGAGTTAGATGAAATCAAAATGTGCATTAAGTACGAGGTTAATGGAAAAGAAATGGATTACTTTCCTGCTGCTGTAGAAGACCAACTAAACGTTAAAGCAATTTATAAAACATTTCCAGGATGGAAGACGTCAACAAAAGGAACAAGAGATATGAAAGATCTTCCAGAACAAGCTAGAATTTATATTCATGCCATTGAAGATTTTATAGGAGCTAAAATTTCAAGCATATCAACTAGTCCAGAGAGAGAAGACACAATACTTTTAGAGGATCCATTTAAAATTTAATTAGCAGGCAACAAATTTTTAGATTTACTGGCATTAATCATTGATTTTTGAAGTTTTTCAAAAGCTTTAGTTTCTATTTGTCTAATTCTTTCTCTACTAATTTTATATTTTTGGCTTAATTGCTCCAAAGTTTTTGGATTTTCGGACAATCTTCGAGCTTCTATCACTTCTCTTTCTCTGTCATTCAAGATTTTAATTGACTCTTTCAATAAATCTTTTTTTTCATCATACTCTTGTTTTTGTGCCAAAACTAGTTCTTGATCCATTTGATCGTCAACTAACCAATCTTGCCATTCCTCATTTTCTCCAGCTTTAATTGGATCGTTAAGTGACTTTTCATGCCCCATCATTCGTCTATTCATATTCACAACTTCTTTTGAATCAACGTCTAGTCTTTTTGATATTTCTTTAACTTGTTCATCTCTCATATCACCGTCTTGACCTGGAGCAATTTGATTTTTAATTTTTTTTAAGTTAAAAAATAATTTTTTTTGTGCAGTTGTTGTTCCCATTTTAACCAAACTCCAAGATCTTAATACATATTCTTGAATAGCTGCTTTAATCCACCACATGGCATATGTTGCTAATCGAAAACCTTTGTCTGGATCAAATTTTTTTACTGCCTGCATCAGGCCTATATTGCCTTCAGAAATTAGTTCATTAACTGGCAAACCATAACCTCTATAACCCATCGCAATTTTTGCAACTAATCTCAAATGACTGGTAACTAATTTATGAGCAGATTTTAAATTTCCACTTTCCTTCCAATTTTTTGCCAGCATGTATTCTTCTTCAGCATCAAGCATCGGAAATTTTTTTATTTGTGCAAGGTAAAGAGAAAGACCACCTACTGTAGGTGTTGGTAAGTTACTTATTGTTTTATCTTTTGTCATAACAATTTAAATATATACTAATTTTATCATTTTCAACCGCTCAGTTTTTCAAGTAAATTAAGCAATTTGTTAAAATCTTCTGGAATATTAGACTCAAAATTTATAAACTTCTTTTTCGTTGGATGGGCAAACCCCAAACTTTTAGCATGTAAAGCTTGGCCGTTTAAAACAGAGAGTTTTTTTTCAAAATCCTTATTTATTTTTTTAAATTTAATATTTTTTTTCCCGTACTGCTTGTCTCCTAGTAAAGAAGTGCCTTTATATTGCATATGAACACGTATTTGATGTGTTCTTCCAGTTTCTAAATTGCACTCTATTAAACTTATTTTTGGCACATCTTTAATAGTAAATACTTTTAAAGTCACATAATTTGTTACAGCTTTCTTTCCATTCACATCACTAACTGTCATTAATTGTCGATTTTTTTTATTTCTTGAAATTAGAGTTTTTATTTTTCCTTTTAAGGGTCTTACAACACCCCATACAAGAGCTAAATACTTTCTCTCAATTGTATGATCGTTAAATTGTTTTCCAAGATTTGAATGAGCTAAATTATTTTTTGCAACAACTAATAAACCACTTGTTTCTTTATCTATTCTATGAACTATGCCTGGTCTTAAATTTCCATTAATGTTCGACAAATTTTTATACTTATATATTAAGGCATTTACTAAAGTTTTATCATAATTCCCGGCCCCAGGGTGTACGACCATACCAGATGGTTTATTTATAATTAGAATATCATTATCTTCAAATATTATTTCTAATTTTATTTTTGCAGGTTTTAAAGTACTTGATTGTATTTCTGGAAAGTTAAAAGATATATTATCATTTAATTTTAATTTTTTTGCAGGAGAAGAATTTGTTGAGTTATTTATTTTAACATTTTTTGACTCAATAATTTTCTTAATACTAGAGCGAGTAAATTCTGTTACTTTTTCAGAAAGCACCTTATCGAGTCTCTTTCCAACATCTTTTTCACTAACTAAAAATTTTATTGAATTATTCCCCATCATTTAAATTACACTTTTGTTAAATGAAGCTCAACAGGATAGAAGATTGACTTTTAATAATTTTGAACTATGCTTCATTTGTCATCTTATGCGGGAATAGCTTCAACTGGATAGAGCGCTCGTCTTCGGAACGAGAGGTTTTAGGTTCAAATCCTAATTCCCGCAAAACTGTGGACAAAATAAAAAATTATACTTATAAATAAATATTATGAGATCAGAAAAAACTTTAATTACTGGTGCAGATTATGGAATTGGTAGAGAAATAAGTGAAAAATTTGCAAGTGAAGGTCACGATCTTTATCTTACGGTAAGAAAAAAAAAAGAGTATAAAAAACTCAAATTATTAGAAAAAAATTATGGCGTTAAAGTAAAAATTTTTGTAGGCGACCTAAGAAATAAAAAATTTATAAACAGTTTGAGCAAAATAAATTTTGTTGATAATTTGATAAACAACGCAGGCCAAGCTAATACTAAATTTTTTACAGACGTAACTGATAAAGAATTCGATAATTTAATAGAAGTAAATTTAGGAGTTCCTTTTAAACTTTCTCAAATTTTTTCAAAAAAAATGATTAAACATAAAATTAAAGGCAAAATAATAAATTTAAGTTCTCAATTAGGTCATATTGGAGCGTACAATAGATCATTATATAGTTTATCAAAATTTGGTTTAGAGGGATTAACGAAATCGATGGCATTAGATTTATCAAAGTATGGAATTAGAGTTGTAGCTATAGCTCCTACTAAAACAATAGTTAAAAAAAAAGAAAAAAAATTGACAGCTAGACTCAGAATTATTAAAAATAAAATTCCACTTAAAAAATTTTCTAAAACAACAGAAATAGCAAATATAGCTTATTTTCTAACAACAGAATCGGCTGGGTCAATTACTGGAACATCAATTGTTTCTGATGGTGGATGGACAGCAGGGAAGTAATTTTACAATATCCACTTTTTTAATCTCAGCTTATTTTCTTGAATGAACAGAGGATAGGCAGCATCAATTTCAATTTTCTTCAGCTCAATATCTCTATTAAATATATCTTTATTATGTTTAATTTTTTCCTCAATTTTATTTTCATCTACTAATTCTTTGGTGTTGAACTCACCATGAGAGTACGACTTAATTTTTTCTGCAATTTTTTTAGGCGATTGAAGAAATGAAAAATGCCATCCACCATTTATTATTTGAGTATTACTTTTATCAATTCGCCAAAAAGGATAGTTTTTAAATTTCATATTTCTTAATTTTTGAGGCAAAGGAAAATTTTTTTTTAAACAGGCTTTTGTTCCTATCCAATTTTTTTCATACAAATTTTGTAAATTTAATTTGTACATAAACATCATTTGAGAAAAGGCAATATATTTGGAAGATTTTTTAATTTGATTTATTTTAGATAAGTCAGGTATTTCATCTGAATCAGATAAAAAAATTAGATCATTTTCATTTGCTTTTGTTATTCCTCTAGAAAGATTATTTCTTTGGTGTTGTTCAATAACAGACTCACCTCCTGTATGGTTTTCAAAATCTTTATCCTTATTATAGTCTGCTACAAAATATCTTATTTTTTTTTTAAACCTGCTAAAATTATTAATGTTAAAATTGAGTTTCTTACCATTTCCTTGATGTGTCTTTGTTGACTCTGATATTATAAAATAATCGACATGTTTATCTAAAATATTGAAACGAAGATCTAAAATATGATCTTCATTAAAATATTGAAAACAATCGTATATTGCCATGTTATTTTTTTGTAAATGTTGTTAGACCAATTTTTTTTCCTTCGATGACAGAGGAAGAACAGTGTAAATTTGTTCTGTCAAATATTAACATTGATCCCAACTCCCATTCATAAATTAATTCAACTTCTAGTCCAATTAAATTTTCAATTTTTTCATGATTTAAAAATTTTTTGTGAATCTCTCTATCAAAAGGCTTATTTCCGTACATGCCAATATGATCATTTGATCTTTTATTTTGTCCATAATTTAGCTTTTTTATTTCTAATTCTTGTTTGTCTATCGTAAAATTTGTAGATTTTCCATAATATCTATTTTTAAAAATAATAGTGCTTCCAACAGATGTGAGGGGTATTAAGCTTTGTTTATAAATTAAATCCTCAAAATTAAATCCACCATCTATATGAAGACCTATTGGGTTGTGACTTTCTTGAAATAGTCCAATAATATTATTACCATCATCAGTTTTTAAATTATCATATTTAAATTCTCCTATCTCATTCTTTAATCTTTTATAAAATAAAACTTCTAGCTCCTTGCCATATTCCACGAGCCATCTTTTTTTTATTACATTTTGTTTTTTATTATAAACAGTAGTAGGTAAATTTTTATAAAGATCTAAAAATTTTTTAATTTCTTCATTACTAAATACATTTTTTATTATTTTTGGAGAACTTTCAGATTTTTTTATCTCTTTTATTTTTTCATGCATTTTATTCTCCAATATTTATTAATGTACCGCGAATTCTTGCTCCGTAGAAAGACAGGTAAAATACTATTACACCAAGCAGGAAATAAATGGAAGATATAGATATTGCTTTATAAATTTGAAAATAATTAATAGTGTTGTTTATTAAGATATTTCTCATCTCTTCAAAAATATGAACTAAAGGAAGTGCTTTTGATATGGTTTGAAGCCAATCTGGCAATATTTCTATTGGATAATATATGCATCCGAGAGGAGCTAAAAAGAATAAGCTGGCCCATGCTATATTTTCAAACGAAGGGCCGAATCTAATCAATCCTGAAGTAACTAAAAGTCCCAATGTAATTCCAAATATATATAATCCTAATAGCAAAAGCAGCAGGGGAAAGCCTAAACTAAAAACTGAAACTCCAAATAGAGGTATTGCTAGTAAAGCCGCAGGTATTAATCCAATAGAAGTTCTTAAAATTGCAGTTAGGGTTAACGCTACAATAATTTCACTTATCCTAATAGGAGCTATAAAAAGGTTGGTAAAATTTCGACTCCATATTTCTTCTAAAAACATCATATTATAGCTGATACTAGATCTAAATAAAAAATCATAAAGTATAGCAGCTGTTAAAATAACACCAACAGTATTGCTATAATAAGCAGAATTCAAAGTAAAAAATTTTGAAATAAAACCCCACAAAAAAATTTGAATTGAAGGCCAATAAATCAGATCTAATATTCTCGGAAATGATCCTTTAATTAAATAAATATGCCTAAGGCTTAAACCATAAATCTTATGCCATCTCATTTTCACCTCTTGCAATTTTTAAAAAAGTTTCTTCAAGATTGTTTCTGCCATGTTTTTTTATAATATCTTTACATGTTCCTCTATCTACAATTCTGCCTTTTTTCATCATAACTATTGAATCACAGAGATTTTCAACCTCAGCCATATTGTGTGATGCTAAAAGTATTGTTAATTCATTATTTTTTTTATAATTTTTAATGTATTCCCTCACAAAATCACCAACATCTGGATCTAAACTTGCCGTAGGCTCGTCTAGAAAGAGTAATTTAGGCCTGTTAATTAATGATTTTGCGAGAGATGCTCTATTTTTCTGTCCAGAAGAAAGTTCACCAGTTTTTTTATCTAAAAAAGGAAATAATTTTAAATCTTCCGAAATTTCAGTAATTCTGTAGTGCAGATTTTTTACACCATAAAGCCTGCCATATATCTCCAAATTTTGTCTTACGGTTAACTTCTTGGGCAATTCGATATATGGAGAAGCAAAATTTAATAAATTTAAAATTGAATTTTTGTCAGTTTTGTTTATGTCTTTTCCGCCTATAAAAATAGAACCATTTGTAGGCTTTATTAGACCTAACATCATTCCAATTGTTGTTGTCTTGCCACAACCATTTGGCCCTAACAACCCAAGAGTCTTATTTTTTTGAATTTTAAGATTAACTTCATTTACAGCATATGTTTTATTAAACATTTTACTTAAATTTATAACATCAACTTCCATTTTTAATTCGCTGCATGTTTAATTCTATCATTTATTGCAATCCCTAATCCTTTATTAGGTATTTTAGCTACATAAATTTTCTTATATTTAAGCTTTTTAATTAAATTAAAAATTTTATAAAGATTTTTTGCTGCCTCGTTTAAATCTGATTTTTTACTTAAATTGAAGATGTTTTGAGTTGATTTAAATTTATTGCCAAATACAATAAAAGCTCCATCGAAAGGTATTTTTTTCTGATTCATTTTTATTGGTATTCCTGGTGAGTAATGTTTTTTAAGATTACCCGGCGATCTGATAGTTGTATTTTTATTTGCAAAAAAGACATCTTTTTTTAATATCTTACTTATTTGTATTTCACTAATTTTTCCAGGCCTTAAAATTTGAGTTTTGTTTGTTAGGTCTACAACCGTCGATTCTAGACCTATCTCAGATCTACCGTCATCAATAATCATTTTGAGTTTTTTTTTAAATTCATCCACAACATCTAATGCATCTACAGGACTAACACCAGATGACTTATTGGCACTAGGAATAGCTAATGGAAATTTAATACTTTTTAAAATTTTTCTAATAATTTTGTTGTTTGGAAAGCGTATTGCAACAGTTTTTAGGTTAGCAGTAGCTAAATCACAAATATTTGTATTTTTTTTCTTTTTTAAAACAAATGTAATAGGACCAGGACATAGTTCTTTATATAGTTTTAAAAACTCTTGATTAATTATAACATCTTTATAGATATCTTTTATCGAATGGTAATGAACTATCAAAGGGTTTAATTTTGGTCTTTTTTTTATAGAATATATCTTTTGCACAGACTTTTTTGAATAAGCATTTCCAGCAAGTCCATATACTGTTTCAGTTGGCAAAACTACTAAACTGTTTGATTTTAAATAACGAATAGCTTTCGACAGGTTTTTTTTATTAAGTTTGAATATATTTGAATAGATATTTTTCATAATCCTATTATTATACCTTAAATGAAAAGTAAAAATATTCTAGGTGACATCGAAAGTAAATCATTAAAAGAGATTAAAAAAGAAATAAATGATATTCTTGATAAATTAGAGGGCACGGAAATGAACTTAGAAAGCTCAACTAATGACTATCAGAGACTAATTAAATTAAATAATCACATGGAAACTTTGTTTAAAAAAAGATCGAAAGAGATTTCTCAATATAATAAAGAAATAAACAAAAAATGAAAAAAAACAATATATTAATTAATGCAAGAAAATCTGATAATTTTTTAAAAAAATATTTAAAAAAGCAAAAAAAATCTGAGCTATTGCAAGCAATGAAATATGGCTTGTTATCCGGTGGAAAGAAAATTAGATCTTCAATAATTATTGATACTGGTAAATTATTCAATATTAAAATCGATAAACTTCTTCGAATTTGTGCAGCAGTTGAGTGTATTCACTCGTACTCATTAATTCATGATGACCTCCCCTGCATGGATGACGACAAAACGAGAAGGGGTAAACCCTCAACACATATTAAATTTGGAGAAGCCACAGCAGTTTTGGCTGGAAATTCTTTACTTACTCTTGCATTTGAAATGATTGCTGACAAAAATTATTCAATTAAAGGTAATTTAAAAACCGAGTTAATCAAAGCGCTTGCAGAATGTTCCGGCCATACTGGAGTAGCAGGAGGTCAAGAACTAGATCTTAAATTTGAAAATAAAAATAAAAAACTTAATCAAATCATAAATATGCAAAAGAAAAAGACAGGTAAATTATTTAATTTTTGCTGCTTTTCTGTGGGTGTAATTGCAAAAAAAAATTTAAAAGAAAAAAAAAATTTAGGTGTTTTAGGCGAAGACATTGGTTTACTCTTTCAACTAGCAGATGATTTTTTAGATGTTAAAGGGTCATCAAAAAAGACAGGAAAATCTACAAAAAAAGATAAAAAAAAAGGTAAATCAACATTAATCAATTTGATGGGATATAAAAAATCGTATAATTATGCAAATAATTTAAAGAAAAAAATATTGCTTAAATTAAAAAAACATGGAAAAAAAGCAAAAGATTTAACTAA
>MDTC01232809.1_pt1 | contig 13464 bp, 7 predicted proteins | sample 811181 | NCBI WGS metagenome assembly MDTC01 (sample SAMN05326644, study PRJNA326480) | marine metagenome | isolation source: seawater | place: Pacific Ocean: North | collected 2011
ACTCTCTACAGAAGTCAATGGGTTGGTATCGCTGATAATCCTGAAACATTCTCTTTTTCTGCACACTCTCCTTTCGGAGATAAAGTTGGACTGGGAATTTCTGCTATTAAAGACCAATTGGGTCCTGTTAGCGAATCAAATATCTATGCTGATTTTTCATACACAGTTGATTTAGGTAAAAAACTCCAATTAGCTTTTGGTATAAAGGGTGGAGTTACCTTACACGAAGTTGGTCTGTCAGATCTAGAATTACAAGATCCTAATGACCCTTTCTTTTCTGAAGACATTCAAAGAACTTACCCAAATATTGGAGCTGGTGTATTTTTATACAGCGACAATTTTTATGTAAGTTTATCAGTTCCTAATTTTTTACAGTCGGTTCACTTAGATGAAACTATTGATGGTGAGGCAGTTAAATTTGGTAATGAAAGTTCACATTTCTTTGCAACAGCAGGATATGTGTTTCAACTCAGTGATAATGTAAAACTAAAACCTTCTGCAATGGTTAAATCGGCTTTTGATTCTCCAATGTCATGGGATGCAAACTTAAATGCTTTATTTTATCAAAAATTTGAACTAGGAGCTTCTTATCGTTTAGATGATTCTTATAGCGCATTGGTTGGGTTTCAAATAAATCCTAAAATTCGGGTAGGGTATGCATACGATCATGTAATTTCAGATATAAAAGCTATTGCTGGATCTTCACACGAGCTAATTTTAACATGGGACGTATATTTTAACAAACGTGCCCTACGTTCACCTAGATATTTCTAATCTTTTAATAAAGCAAACTTAAAATGAAAAAAATATATATACTCATTCTACTTATAACGATTAGCAGCAATGCATTCGCACAAAATAAAGATACCAAAAAGGCTGACGATTTATATAAAAGATTAGCTTACACAGACGCCGCTGAAACTTATCAAAACCTCTTGAAAAAAGGAAAAGGTGGTAGATATGTTTATGAGCAATTAGCCAATAGCTATTACTTTATCAATAACTCTAAAAAAGCGGAGACTTACTATAAACGTGTTGTAAAAAGCAAAAAAGTTAGGCCTGAAACCGTTTATAACTATGCTCAAGTTCTAAAAACAAATGGAAAATCTGGAGACTATAATGTTTGGATGAAAAAATTTGCACAGATGAGTCCAGAAGACTCAAGAGCTATAGCTTTTATGAAAGATCCAGATTACTTACCCAAGTATTTAGGAAGTACTAAAAAATTCTCGATAACAAACCTAAAAGATATTAATACAGAGTACTCTGAGTTTGGCGGAACAGTCATCGACAAATCTTTTTACTTTTCATCTGCAAGAAATACAATTAGAAAAAATTATGGATGGAATGAAGAACCGTTTTTAGATGTTTATACGGCTGAAATAATTGGAGGTACTGTTAAAAACGCAAATCTTATTATTGGTGATATTAATACAAAATATCATGAGGGGAATGTAGCAATTACAGCGGATGGCAAAAGGATGTATTTTGATAGAAATGATTATTACCAAGGGAAGTATAAAAAAAGTGAAGAAGGAATAAGTCAGATCCATCTTTTTTCAGCCGTCAAAGAAAATGGAGTTTGGAAAGATATTCAACCTGTAAACTTTAATAATAGCGAATATTCAGTTGGCCAACCTGCTTTAAGCCCGGATGGTAATACCCTTTACTTTGTTAGTGATATGCCTGGTGGCAAGGGAATGTCTGACATCTACAAAGTAAATATTAATAAAGATGGAACGCTTGGAAAACCGGAAAGCTTAGGTGATAATATAAATACTGAAGGGAAAGAAGTATTTCCATTTGTTGACGCAAATGGGACTTTATATTTTTCTAGTGACGGTCATATGGGGATGGGTGATTTGGATGTTTTTTATGCAGAGGCCAATGGTGGTGTTTTTTTAGGGGTGAGAAACATTGGTACTGACATTAATAGTTCAGGTGACGACTTTGCTTTTAAATACGACCCTAATACTAAAGAAGGTTATGTTTCGTCCAATAGAAAAGGAGGAGTAGGAAGTGACGATATTTATGCTACAAAATTAATAGCACCTTTATGTGATTTTGAATTGATTGTAAAAGTAGTTGATGAAATTACAAAACTTCCACTAGCAGATGCTCGGGTAGATTTATTTGATAATTTTGAAAATAAATTAGCTACCAAAACAACAGACAATAAAGGATTTGTTACTTTAATAATTGAATGTGACAAAACTAACCAAGTACTTGGATTTAAAAATGGGTACGAAGGCAATAGTATAGCAATTGATCCTGCTAATTTTGGGCCAATAAATAAAGTGTTAATGCTTCGCCCTATCGAAAAAATTATTGTTGATGATAAAATAGTACTCAATCCTATAATGTTTGATTATGACAAACACAACATAAAACCTCAAGCTGCTTTCGAGTTAGATAAATTGGTTGCGATCATGAAAAAATACCCTACTATGGAAATAAAAATTGAAAGCCATACCGACCATAGAGGAACCGCAACCTATAATTTGGAACTCTCAAATAGAAGAGCTGCTTCCACGAAAGAGTATGTTATATCTCAAGGAATTGAAAGTGAAAGATTAATAAGTGCGGGCTTGGGAAAAACCAAGCCTCTTATAGATTGTGGGGTAAATTGTAGTGAAGAAGAAAATTCAAAAAATAGACGATCTGAATTCATTATAAATAAAAAATAAAATAAAAAGCTTTTGATAACTCAAGAGCTTTTTATTCTTGTTCTTTAGGAAAATTAATTTTTTTTTCCCACTCGGATTGGAACTCTTCCATGACCGGTTTTACCGTACTCTCAGGTAGGTCAGAAATTCGTATATACATCAAGCCATCTACAGCATTATTAAATAGTGGATCAACATTGAAAGCAATCACTTTTGCGTTTTGTTTAATATATTTTTTAATTAAAACTGGTAAACGTAAACTTCCCGGTTCAACCTCATCAATAATTTTATCAAATTTATTTAAATCAGCTTTACTAGCATCAAAAACAAAATCTTTATCAGCATCTTTTAATTTCACCTTGTATTCTTTTTTTGGATTGATGTATTGAGCTACATATGGATCGTAATAATTTGATTTCATAAACTCTATCATCAGTGATTTTGAGAATTCAGAAAATTTATTACTGATACTTACTCCTCCGATAAGATATTTATGCTCTGGAAATCTTAGTGTAGTATGGACAATCCCTTTCCAAAGCAAAAATAGAGGCATTGGACGCATTTGATATTCTTTTATGATAAATGCTCTCCCCATTTCAATAGATTTACTCATCATCGGAAATAACTCTTGTTCGAATCGAAATAATTCCTGTAAGTAAAACCCATCAATACCGTATTTTGAATAAATCTGAGAACCCAATCCCATCCTATAAGCTCCTGCTATTTTTTTCTTATTCATATCCCACAAGAACATATGATGGTAATAAGCATCAAATCGATCTAAGTCAATTGCCTTATTGGTTCCTTCTCCAATTTCTCTAAAGGTGATTTCCCTTAGCCTACCTATTTCTTGAAGAAGATTGGGAATACTTGGAGCATCTGCAATATAAACCTCATAATTTTTACTATGAAGTAATCTTTTATCATTTTTATTAAGAATATCAATTTCGTTTTGAAGAATAGCTGCCTTAACAGGTTTGACAATTTTTTTGGGAGGTTTTGGAAATTTTAGATTTTTAGGCAGGCTATCTATTAATTTTTTCTTTTGAAACGGGTTAGCTAGAAGGTATGTTTTTGTTCGTAAAAAATTAGTGAAATCTTCGAGTGAACGATATTCATCTTGATCTTTTACTGGTATAGCGTTCCCTATTCTAACTTTAATTAATCGTTCTTTTTGATTTAGTAATTCAGAGGGTAATTTTGCAGTGCGGAGCGTATCACTTATTCTTGCCATTCCATAAAATAACTTACTGTTTTTAGCATGAAAATAAATAGGAACTACAGGCACCTTAGCCCTTTGTATTAATTTCATCGCAGTTTCTTCCCATGGTCTGTCAACTATTAATCTACCATCTTTATATGTTGAGACCTCTCCTGCGGGAAAAATTCCTAAAGGAAATCCATCATTTAAATGTTGTAAAGATGCCTTAAAGCCCCCAATACTAGATTTAATCTCTTTTCTTCCCTCAAAGGGATTTACTGGCATGACATAAGGTTTCATGGGCTCAATTCGATGCAATAGAAAATTAGCTAGTATTTTAAAATCAGGGCGATGTTCTAATAATAACTTTAATAATAATATTCCATCGATACCTCCTAATGGATGGTTAGATATGGTAATAAAAGGTCCCGTTTTTGGGATTCTCTTTAAATCTTCTCCAGGTATTTCAAATTTAATTTCAAAATTATCTAAAATTGAATTAATAAATTCAATATCGTTGAGGTGTTTATTTTCATTATAAATTTTGTTAAGAGTATCCAGATTTAAAACTTTCATTAACGCCCAACCAAAAACAGTTCCTAAAAGTCCAAGTTTATCTAAATTAACTGCTTGAGCTACTTCTTTTGCATTGACTAATCCCATTAGAATAAAAAATATTTTGTAAACAATTTAAAACCAAACAAAGTTAGTTAAAAATGATATTTGATTAGGCTTTCACTACAAACTGAATTGTTTCTCTACTTTCTTGTCTTAAAAGGACTTCTTTACTTTTCAATAATTCTTTAATTTCAAGATTAGTTGAATGACGAATAGTATAAAGTGTTACTCCCTCATTCCAAGATACCCTAAAAGTTTCCCTTAACTTTTTTAATAAAATATCTAACTTGTTAAACTTATTATCTATACATACAGAAAAGCTAATTGCTGAATTTTGGATTAGATTGACTTTCATTTTGTATTGATGAAGTAACTTGAAAACATCACCTATATTATCTTCCATTATAAATGAAAAATCTAAAGAAGATAATGATATTAATACTTGATCTTTTTTTAATATAAAACAAGCTGTTTTAGGATCTAAAAAAACACCTTTTCCAACACAAGTGCCATTATCCTTTGGGTGATAAAAAGATTTTACATATAATGGGATCTCTTTTCTCTGCAAAGGCTGCAATGTTTTTGGATGTATTACTGTAGCTCCATAAAAAGCAAGCTCAATAGCTTCACGATAAGAAATATGATTTAGTAATTGGGTTTTTTTAAAATGTCTAGGATCGGCATTTAAGATTCCTGGGACATCCTTCCAAATAGTAACACATTCAGCATTTAAACAATAAGCAAAAATAGCGGCCGTATAATCACTCCCTTCTCTTCCTAAAGTGGTCGTGAAATTATGTGAACTCTCCGATGCAATAAACCCTTGAGTTATGCAGATTCCGGTTTTTGGAATTGTATTAATAATATTTTTTTGAGTTTCTTCCCAATTAACCTTTGCTTCTCTATAATTAGTATTAGTTTTAATTACCGATCGAACATCTAAAAATTTATTTTCAAACTCATTTTCTAAAAGATACTCTGAAATAATTTTTGTAGAAATTAGTTCTCCGAAGCTTACAATTTGATCGTAAACAAATGAATAATCATTTGATTTATTGTGGCTTATAAATAATTGCAGGTCATTTTTAAACTTTAATAATTTATTGAAAATTGGATGTGATTTATTTTCAAATAAATCAGTTATTATTTTTAAATGGAATTCGTAAAATTTACTTATTGTTATTTTAATTTCAGAAGGGTTTGAAAAATATTTGATAACAAGGTCTTCAAGCAAATTAGTCATTTTCCCCATTGCCGAAACAACAATAATGATATTTTTCTCTTCTGTTGTTTTAAGTACAGAAAGAACATTTTTTACTCCCCGAGCATTCTTAACAGAAGCACCTCCAAATTTAAAAACTTTCATTTATTAATTAAAATTGTTATTCTTTTTTAGATATTTTTCCATTCTACTATGATCCATTTGGACAAGATACCAATCTTTTAAAAGTTTTGCGCCACTACTTTCATAAAAATCTATGGCATTTTTATTCCAATCTAAAACAACCCATTCTAAGCGTTTAACATTTCTTTTTACTGAATATTTAATTACTTCAGAATATAATGCTTTCCCAATTCCTTTACCTCTTAATTCAGAATTCACTACTAAGTCCTCTAAGTGAATACTTCTTCCTTTCCAAGTTGAAAAACGATCATATATCAGCGCCATTCCAACTATTTTTTTTTCAACCTCAGCAACAAAACAAGTAAATATAGCATTTTTACCAAAACCCTCTTTTATAAGGGTAGCTTCAGATATTTCAACAGGATTTATCTCTTTTTCAAAAGCAGCTAATTCCTTAATAAGCCTTAAAACTTGAGGCATATCTTTAGGAGTACTCAATCTAACAGAAATTCTCATAATTTTGATTTGAAAAGACAAATATCGGTTCTATTTCTTTAAAATTTAACGATATTTGCATAAATTAATTCCAACATACTACATGACAAAACAAAACAAAACACTTGGAGAATTTATTATCAATAAACAAAGTGAGTTTAAATTTTCATCAGGAGAACTTACAAGGCTTATAAATTCTATTAGATTAGCTGGAAAAGTTGTAAATCACGAAGTAAATAAAGCAGGACTTGTTGATATATTAGGAGATGCTGGAGAAGAAAATATTCAAGGTGAAGATCAACAGAAATTAGATGTATATGCCAATGAAGTTTTTATAAAAAATCTAGTAAACCGTGAAATTGTATGTGGTATTGCAAGTGAGGAAGAAGATGATTTTATATCTATTCAAGGTAATAATAATAAAAATGAAAATAAATATGTAGTATTAATAGATCCTTTAGATGGATCGTCTAATATTGATGTTAATGTATCTGTAGGAACTATTTTTTCCATTTATCGTAGAATCACACCAGTAGGAACCCCCGTAACTATTGAAGATTTTTTACAACCTGGCAAAAATCAAGTCGCTGCTGGATATATTGTATATGGAACTTCAACGATGATTGTTTATTCTACAGGCCATGGAGTTAATGGCTTTACATTAAACCCTGCAATTGGGACGTATTATCTTTCTCATCCAAATATGCAATTCCCTGATAAAGGATATATCTATTCTGTCAATGAGGGGAATTATGTCCATTTTCCAAAAGGAGTAAAAGAATATATAAAATACTGCCAAGAAGAAGAAGAAGACAGACCTTATACCTCCAGATATATTGGGTCTTTGGTTTCCGATTTTCATAGAAATATGATTAAAGGAGGAATTTATTTTTACCCCTCTACTTCTAAAAGTCCTAATGGTAAGCTGCGTCTTCTTTACGAATGTAACCCTATGGCATTTTTAGCGGAAAGAGCAGGTGGTAAGGCAAGTGATGGTTTTAATAGAATTCTAGATATAAAACCAAGTAAACTGCACCAAAGAGTTCCTTTTTTCTGTGGTAATAAAGACATGGTAGACAAGCTAGAATCTTTCATGCAAAAAGAATAATTTACCCTTTTAATCTATTATCTATTAAATTTTTATACTCGTTAAAACTGATTTTACCTGTATAAATTTCTATTGAATTTTGTATTAATTCGTTGGCACTTTTAGAATTATAGCCTAGTCCGATTGCATACTTTTTAATTAATACTAATTCTTCTGCATCGATTTTTTGATCAGAAAATATTATATCAAATAAATCATGCATTCGTTCTAGTCGTTCTTCAACAGAATTTGACGGAATAATTGGATACTGAGATGGATTGTCAATAATTTTTGTCATATCAGACTTATTAACACTCAATTTAGTTGCTAAAGATTGTAATAAAGCTTGTTCGTCTTCAGAAATTTTCTCATCAGTCATTGCTATGGAAGCGATCGCAGCAAAGTGAGCTTTATTTCTAGTTTGATGACCTTTTTTAAATAATTCGTAAAATGACATATCTTAAATTTATCTTGCAAAGATAAAACTAATCAAGGGGTTTATTAAAATTATTTTAAAGTAAAATAAACAAATATGTTTATTAAAATTATTTTAAATATTTATTTGAAATCTTACCTTTGCATAAATGGGTAAAGCATTAGTTTCTTCACTTTTTAGCAAGTCTTCTTACTCAAGAAAACTAGTGAAAGCTATTACCAATAACGAAAATAAAATAACCATTTCTAGTCTTGTTGGGTCCTCTTTTTCTATCGTTATTTCCGAAGTTTTTAAAGAAGTAGATCGACCTTTTTTAATTGTTTTAAATGATAAAGAAGAGGCAGCTTATCACTTAAATGATTTAGAAAATCTATTAGGTGATAAAAATGTGCTTTTTTATCCAGGAAGTTATCGTCGACCTTATCAAATTGAAGAAACTGATAACGCAAATGTTCTATTAAGGTCTGAGGTTTTAAATCGAATTAATTCGAGAAGAAAACCCGCTGTTATTGTTTCATATCCTGAGGCTCTTTTTGAGAAAGTTATTACCAAAAAAGAATTAGAAAGACATACCCTCAAAATTGATACAGGCGACGACTTATCAATTGATTTTATTAACGAAGTGTTGTTTGAATATAATTTTAAACGAACTGATTTTGTCACCGAACCTGGAGAATTTTCGGTCCGAGGAGGTATATTAGATGTATTCTCTTATAGTAATGACAAGCCCTATAGAATTGAGTTTTTTGGTGATGAAGTCGAAAGTATTCGGAGTTTTGATGTTGATACACAGCTATCAACAGAGTCTATAAAAAAAATAACCATCATTCCAAATATGGAAAATAAAATGATGGAAGAAAAACGAATCAGTTTTTTAAAATATATTGCTTCAAAAACAATCGTTTTTTACAAAAATGAAGATCTGTTATATCAGGGAATTGATAAATTATTTAATCAAGCAAAAGACATATTTAATAAATTAGACGGTGAGATTAAACAAAGTAATCCTAATGAGCTATTTTGCCCCTCTGGATTAATAAAAAAAGAACTAGAAAATCATATAAAAATTCAATTAATAAATACACCGACCGCTAGTGATATTAACTTTAATACTCAACCTCAACCATCATTTAACAAACAGTTTAATTTATTAGTTGACAATCTTAATACAAACACAGAAAAAGGATTTAAGAACTATATTTTTTGCAGCAGCCAGCAACAAGAACAGCGTTTTCATGATATTTTTGATGATATCGAACAACATGTAAATCAGTTTGAAACTGTTGTTTTCCCTTTATATGAAGGTTTTGTAGATTCAGATCAGAAAAATATTTGTTATACCGATCATCAAATTTTTGAACGGTATCATAAATTTCAGCTAAAAAATGGATACGCAAAAAAGCAAGCCATCACTATAAAGGAATTAACCAATTTAGAAGTTGGGGATTATGTGACTCATATAGATCATGGAATTGGGAAATTTGGAGGGCTTCAAAAAATTGATGTAGAAGGAAAACAACAGGAGGCTATAAAATTAATCTATGGAGAACGTGATATTTTATACCTCAGTATCCACTCGTTACATAAAATATCTAAGTATAGCGGAAAGGATGGGGCCACTCCTAAAATATATAAATTAGGAAGTGGTGTTTGGAAAAAATTAAAACAAAAAACGAAAAAAAAGGTTAAAGAAATTGCCTTCAACTTAATTGAATTGTATGCTAAAAGAAGAACTATAAAAGGTTTTGCATACGATCCAGACTCTTATTTACAACTTGAATTAGAATCTTCTTTTATTTATGAAGACACCCCTGATCAAATAACAGCAACCGCAGATATTAAAAGAGACATGGAAAACGAACGCCCCATGGATCGTTTAGTTTGTGGTGATGTAGGTTTTGGAAAAACAGAAGTGGCTGTTAGAGCGGCGTTTAAAGCAGTAGACAATGGGAAACAAGTTGCTATCTTAGTACCAACTACCATTTTAGCATTTCAACATTTTAAAACTTTTTCAGAAAGATTATCCGAAATGCCTGTGAACGTAGATTATCTTAATCGATTTAGAACTACTAAACAAAGAAATTCAGTATTAGAACGATTAAAAAACGGAACTTTAGATATTGTAATTGGAACACATCAATTAGTAAATAAGGCCTTACAATTTAAAGACTTAGGATTATTAATTATCGATGAAGAACAAAAGTTTGGTGTGGCTGTAAAAGATAAATTAAAAACCATCAAACAAAATGTGGACACCCTAACATTAACTGCAACCCCCATCCCAAGAACACTACAATTTAGTTTGATGGCAGCAAGAGATTTATCTATTATTAGTACGCCGCCACCTAACCGATATCCTGTAGAAACTCAAGTGATTCGTTTTTCTGAAGATACCATAAGAGATGCTATTCGTTACGAAATTTCAAGAAACGGTCAAGTGTTTTTTGTTCATAATAGAATTGAAAATATAAAAGAAGTTGCAGGTATGATACAACGACTAGTTCCAGATGCAAAAATTGGTATTGGGCATGGTCAAATGGAAGGAAAAAAGCTAGAACAACTCATGTTAGCTTTTATGAATAACGAGTTTGATATATTGGTTTCCACTACAATTATTGAAAGTGGTTTGGATGTCCCAAATGCTAACACCATGTTTATTAACAATGCCAATAATTTTGGACTTTCTGATCTGCATCAAATGCGAGGCCGTGTGGGTAGGAGTAATAAAAAAGCTTTTTGTTATTTTATCACACCACCTTATTCTACAATGACCAACGATGCTCGTAAAAGAATTCAAGCTTTGGAGCAATTTAAAAATTTAGGGAGTGGATTAAATATCGCTATGAAAGATCTGGAAATTCGAGGGGCTGGAGATTTATTAGGCGGAGAGCAAAGTGGGTTTATAAACGAAATTGGTTTTGAAACTTATCAAAAAATACTAGCTGAAGCGATTGACGAATTAAAAGAAAAAGAATTTAAAGAGCTTTACTCAGGGACCGAACACGAACTAAAGAATTTTGTAAAAGAAACCGTTATTGATACCGATTTCGAATTACTGTTTCCTGACTATTATATAAATAATATCACTGAAAGATTGAATCTTTACCATAAATTAAGTGAGCTAAAAAATGAAGAAGAACTTCTTAAATATGAAACTGATTTAATCGATCGTTTTGGTGAACTTCCGCTTCAGGCAATAGATTTACTCAATAGCGTTCGAATTAAATGGATTGCTTCAGCTATTGGATTAGAACGTGTATTAATGAAACAGGGCAAACTAGTTGGATATTTTATTACAAATCAAGAAAGTGCATTTTACCAAAGTCCTGGCTTCTCTAAAGTTATTCAATATGCTCAAAACAACCCTCGTTTAGTTAAAATGAAAGAAAAACAAACACGAAACGGACTGCGATTAATTATTACCTTTGAAAATATAAACACCATAAATAAAGCCTTACAATCTTTATCACCTGTTTTGATTTAATTGGTGTTTATTTTTGGTCAAATCATATCCTATGAAATTTAAATGTATTTTTATAATTAATTAAATTACCTCAACCCAACTCTTATGAAAAACATAATTATAATACTATTTTTTTTATTATTTATAACTAATTCACAAAGTCAAAATAGTCCTAAATATTTTAAAACTATCCCATTATTAAATAATGAAACTCCCGAATGGGCTCTATTAATGTATTCTGAAAATCCTAATGTTGGAGAAGTAGAGAAATTATTTAAAAAATATTACAAGGAAAATAGTTTTGTTAAAAATATACACACTCAGAACCATAAATATTGGATGCTTCAAATTGAAAAATTATTAAATCAAAATGGATATATACAACCCTTAACCAAACAAGAAGAAGATTCTTTATTTCAAGTACAAAAGGGAAAATATCAGCAAAAAAATAGAGGTAATAGAGTATCTGATGGTTGGGAAGTAATAGGACCCTTAGAGACCTTTTCAACTAACAATGTGCAGCCAATTTCTTGGCACAAAAACATCTATGCTATTGATCAATCTTTATCAAATCCAGATATTTTAATTTGCGGCACAGAAGCTGGAGGCATCTACAAATCAGTAGATAAGGCAGCAAACTGGTCATTAATATCATTGGGAGAAGTTTTCTCAGGTGGTAATTCTTCAGTGAAAATTCACCCTACTGATTCAGATAATTTTTTAATTTCATCTAATAATAGAATTTATCAATCCTTAGATGGTGGAGTTACATGGTTGGAAAGACATTTTACTGACGGTACTGGAAATGAATTTGAGTATGCACCATCTAATCATGATATCATATTTCATACCTCTACAGCTGGTCTTTTTAAATCTATTGACGGTGGAGTAACTTGGTCTCAAGAATTTACAACAACTTGTTGGGATATTGATTTTCATCCTGCTAATGATCAAATTGTATACTTATTAAAATCAAACCCTGGAGCAAAAAAAAGTGAACTTTATAGAAGTGATAACAATGGTACTACCTGGAATCTAAAAGATAACAATTGGTATATTCCCTTTGAATTTGAAAATGCAATTGAAAATGGAGGAAAAATTGGAGTTACACCTGCCTCAGAAGATCTGGTTTATGTTTGTTTAATAGGGCAATCTAAAGAAGGTGATCAGGGATGGATTGGTATTTATAAAAGTTTGAATAAAGGAGATTTGTGGACTAATCCAACTGGACAAGATGGAGCACCGTATGGACCTATAAATGGAGAAGATGATTGGAATGTAGCTGCTTATGATGGTGGCTACCATCAAGGGTATTATAATTTTGATATGGAAGTGAGTCCAACAAATCCCAATAAGTTTTGGATTGCAAGTATTAGACTAACTGAATCTAGTGATGGAGGACTTACCTATCAATCTATAGGAGCTGCTAATTCAACTCGATTGGATTATGTACATGCTGATGTTCAAGATATAGAAGTCAGAGAAAATGATATTTGGGTTGCAACAGATGGTGGAATTGATTACTCTGATGACGAGTTAACAACTCATGTAGCTCTTAATAGAGGTATTCAAGCTGCTCATTTTTGGGGTTTTAATACTGGCTGGAATGAAGATACTTTTACTGGGGGTAAATACCATGATGGAACTAGTGGCTGGTCTGAAAACTATGAAGAAGGTAAAACCTATAATATAGGAGGGGTTGAAGAAGCTTCTGGATATGTCCATCCCATTGAAAATAGAAAATTACTATACAGAACACATTATGCGAGTAATAATACTTCTGTAAAAACCATTCCTGAAGTTTTTGGAGATGAAGTAATTAATCATTCTAGTTATCCTATTAGACCCAATGAATCCTACAGTGCTGCTGAGCGAAGTGGTATTTATTTTGACCCAAGGTATGCCAATCATAGTTATGTAGGGCTTGAAAATAAAATATATAAATCTACTAATGGAGGGACAAATTTTGAAATTATCTATACTTTCCCAGATGAAACAGGAGTCGTTTATGAAATTGAAATTTCTAGGAGCAATCCAGATGTAATGTATGCCGTTTATAATAAACTAGGAGGATATTGGGATCCTTGTGAAATTTGGAAATCTGAAGATGGTGGTATTTCTTGGAACAAAACTATAAGTAACCCTTCCGGAAA
>MDTC01002047.1_pt1 | contig 13461 bp, 8 predicted proteins | sample 811181 | NCBI WGS metagenome assembly MDTC01 (sample SAMN05326644, study PRJNA326480) | marine metagenome | isolation source: seawater | place: Pacific Ocean: North | collected 2011
GGAAAATCTACTTTTCTAAAAATCTTATCAAATACATTTGAGCCAAATTCTGGTTCGGTTAATCTTGAACAAGGTAAAAGAATGTCTGTTTTAGAACAAAATCATTTTGCTTTTGATGACAGACAAGTATTAGAGACTGTAATAATGGGTAATAAATTATTATTTAATATTAAAAAGGAAATGGATGAAATTTACTCTAAATCTGATTTTTCAGATAAAGATAGTGATAGAGTAGGTGTCCTTCAATTAAAATATGAGGAAATGGATGGTTGGAATGCAGAAAGTGATGCTGCAACACTTTTATCAAATTTGGATATTAAAGAGGATCTTCATTATAAATTAATGAACGAATTAGATGGAATTCAAAAAGTAAAAGTATTGTTAGCACAAGCTTTATTTGGAAATCCTGATGTATTAATTATGGATGAACCTACAAATGACCTAGATTTTGAAACTATTAAATGGTTAGAAGATTTTATTTCAAATTACGATAATACTGTAATTGTAGTTTCTCACGATAGATATTTTTTAGATTCAGTTTGTACTCATATATCTGATATAGATTTTGGAAAAATAAATCATTTTTCTGGAAATTACACTTTTTGGTATGAATCAAGTCAATTAGCTCTAAGACAAAAAACACAACAAAATAAAAAAGCTGAAGAGAAGAAAAAAGAACTGGAAGATTTTATTGCTAGATTCAGTGCAAATGCTTCAAAATCTAAACAAGCAACATCTAGAAAAAAAATGTTAGATAGTTTAAATATTGAAGATATTAAACCATCATCTAGAAGATATCCAGCTATTATATTTAATTCTGAGAGAGACGCAGGAGATCAAATTTTAAATGTTGAGAATTTATCATATTCTGATTCCTCAAGTGTTTTGTTTGACAATGTTAGTTTTAACCTTAACAAAGGAGAAAAAGTAATTTTATATTCAAAAGATACTAGAGCAACAACAGCCTTTTACCAAATCATTAATAATGAAATTAAAGCTAATTCTGGAAAATTTGACTGGGGAATAACTACATCACAATCATATTTACCGCTTGATAATAGTCCCTTTTTTAATAATAAACTATCTCTAGTTGATTGGTTAAGACAATGGGCTAAGACTGATGAAGAAAGAGAGGAGGTATATATTAGAGGTTTTTTAGGTAAAATGATTTTTAGTGGTGAAGAAGCACTAAAAACTGCTGATATACTTTCTGGAGGAGAAAAGGTAAGATGTATGTTATCTAGAATGATGATGTTAAGATCTAATGTAATTATGTTTGATGAACCTACAAGCCATTTAGATTTAGAATCAATAACTGCCTTAAATAATTCTATAAAAAAGTTTAAAGGAAATGTTATTTTAAGTACTCATGATTTTGAATTTGCAAAATCAGTTGGAAATAGAGTTATAGAGTTAACTCCTAATGGTGTAATAGATAGATTAAATAAATTTGATGATTATATTGCTGATAATAATATTAAAGACTTGAGAAAAAAGTTATATTCCTAAATTATTTATTATTTTCTTTGAATTATCAATTTCATCTTTATGAACATATACAGAAGTATGATCTTCTATTATATTTCCAAAACCGGCAAGTCGAGCAGACTCTGATTGATTTTTAAATACTGGATTAATATCAGATTTATTTAATTCATGGATAATTCTAATTGATTTAACTAAGGATCCTTCAAAAACTAGTATAAAATCATATTTATTCATTTAGAAATGATATATTAAATTATTAATTGAATATTGCATTCTATTTATCTCTAAGAATTGCATTAAAATTATTTTCAATCTTTTTTTGAATATTATTCATTATTTCATGAATTTCCTTATCATTTAATGTTTTTTCATTATTTGAAATTGAAAAATTCATAGCATAAGATTTTTTTCCTTTAGGAATCTTATCTCCTTCATACACATCAAATAATTTCATGTTAGTTAAATTTTTTATTCCACTTTTAAATACTAATTCTTTTATATCTGAATAAGTTACATTTTTATCTAAAATAAATGCAAGATCTCTATAAACTGTTGGAAATTTTGAAAGTGGTTTGTATTTCTTAAATTCAGTTGGTATTAATTTAAGTAAATTATCTATATCAATAGATGCATAATAAACATCCTGATTTATATCAAATTTTGATTTTATTTTATCAGATATAGTTCCAATAATTGCCAATCTTTTTTTATTACAAAACAATCCTAACGCTGAATTGAATCCATCATAATCAATAATCATTTCTTTTGGGGAAATAGATAGTTTTAAAAGCATATTAATTACAATGTTTTTTAAATAATAAAAATCAGTTTTTAATGTGTCTTGTTTCCATGATTTAGAAATAAAATCACCTGAATATATAATAGATAATCTCCTTTTCTCTGAATTAGTATCGCCAATCTTTTCATAAATTTTTCCAAATTCAAAAAATTTAGTGTTTTTGTTATTTCTATTAATGTTATATCTTAAAGTCTTTAAGGAAGACTCAAGAAGATTAGTTCTTAATTGGGAAATATCCGAACTTATAGAATTAATAATTTCAACACTTTTTCTTTCAAATAAGTTTAAATCATTATTAGTTAATGAATTATTCATTATTTCATTAAATCCTAATGAATTTAAATATCTTGAAATAGACCCTTCTGTTTTATAATAAATATTTTTATCAACAGAATTTACAGAAATAGATAATTTATTAGAAAGTTTAATTTCATTAAATCCATATATTCTTAAAATTTCTTCAACTACATCACATTCTCTAGTAACATCATGTCTATATAAAGGGACAGTAATTCCTACACCTGTTTCAGTAATATTATTTATTTTAAAATCAAGTGAAGTTAAAATAGATTTCATTTCTTCAGAGGGTATGTTTTTTCCAATAAGCTTATTTGTTTTTTCGTAATTAAGTAAGATTGATGTAGGTTCAGGTTTTTTAGGGTATTCATCAATTATATCACTACATATTGTTCCATTACATACTTCACAAATCAATATTGCAGCTCTTTTAAGAGCATAATCTACCATTTCAATATCAATTCCTCTTTCAAATCTAAAAGAAGCATCACTATTGATTGAATGAGATTTTGCTGTTTTTCTAACAGAAATTGGATTAAAAAAAGCACTTTCTAAAAAAATAGAATGAGTTTTCTCAGTAATTCCATGATTTTCACCACCAAAAACACCAGCAATACACATTGGAATATTTTCATCACATATCATTAAATCAGTTGAATTTAATTTTCTTTCTACACCATCAAGTGTTGTAAAAGGTGTATTCTTTTTTAAAGTTTTAACTTCTATAGTATCGGATTTAATCTTTTCTAAATCATATGCATGTAAAGGCTGACCAATTTCATGAAGCACATAATTTGTTATATCAACAACATTATTAATAGGAGAATGACCAATTGATTTAAGCTTGTTTTGTAACCAATATGGAGATTTGTCAATTTTAATATTCTCAATACATATCCCAGAAAATCTAGGTGATAAATCAGCGTCATCTACAATAAGATTAATTTTTCTAGTTCTAGAATTTACATAAAATGAAGAAATAGAAGGAGTAATTAACTCTGTTTTATAACCTTTGTGGATTAAAGCAGCTCTTAAGTCTCTTGCAACACCATAATGGCTCATTGCATCTGAACGGTTTGGAGTTAAACCTAAATCAAAAATAATATCTTCATAACAATTATAAATTTTAGAAACTTTTTTTCCAGCTTTATGTTTATCATCAAGAACGATTATCCCTTCATGAGAATCCCCAATTCCAATTTCATCTTCAGCACATATCATTCCTTGACTTAATTCACCTCTAATTTTACTTTTTTTAATCTTAAATTCATCTCCATTTATAGGAAATAAAGTTGTTCCAACAATAGCAACTACTACAGTTTGGTTAATATCTACATTGGGTGCTCCACAAACAATTTGAAGAGATGTTTCATTTCCAACATCCACAGTTGTTAATTTCAATCTATCAGCATTGGGATGTTTAATACATGTAAGAACTTTACCTACTAACAAACCCTTTAAACCGCCTTTAAATTGCTGATATTTATTAATACCTTCAACTTCTAAGCCAATATCTGTTAATATTTCTGATAATTCTTCAACTTCAAGATCAAAATCTAAAAATTCTTTTAGCCAATTGTATGATATATTCATTCTTTGAAGATTAATCGTAAAGATACAATTATGAAAATTTAATTTTAAATATTTTTTAAATAATTAACTAATATGTTTCCAAAGAATACTGTTTTTATTAATTCTTGAATATTCTTCTTTAATTTCTTTATTATCAACATGTTTTAATTGTGGATCTTTGTCAATTAAAATTTTTGCATCCTCTCTAGCAAGATGCAATATTTCTTTGTCTTTTATTAAATCTGCAATTTTAAAATTTAACAATCCACTTTGCTGTGTGCCAAGTATATTTCCAGGTCCTCTTAAATTCATATCAACTTCAGCTATTTTAAATCCATCATTTGTATTAGTCATAGTTTTAATTCTTGTTGCAGCATCATTACTAATCCTTTCCTTTGTCATTAATATACAATAACTATTTATTGAACTTCTTCCAACTCTTCCTCTTAATTGATGTAATTGAGATAAACCAAATCTTTCCGCACTTTCAATAATCATAACAGAAGCATTAGGAATATTTACACCTACTTCTATAACTGTTGTAGAAACCATAATTTGAGTTTCTCCTTTTTTAAATCTATTCATTTCATAAAGCTTATCATCTGGTTTCATTCTTCCATGTAAAATACTTATTTGGTATTTATCTTTAGGGAATTCTCTTTCGATACTTTCATATCCATCCATAAGATCTTTGTAATCCATTTTTTTAGATTCTTCAATAAGGGGATATACTATATATATTTGTCTTCCTTTTTTTATTTCATCCTTTAAAAATTTAAAAACCTGTAATCTTTTTTTATCAGTTCTGTGTACAGTTTTAATAGGTCTTCTGCCAGGTGGCAACTCATTAATTATTGAAATATCTAAATCGCCATAAACACTCATGGCCAGAGTTCTAGGTATTGGTGTAGCAGTCATTACTAGAATATGAGGTGGTGTAATGTTTTTCTTCCATAATTTTGATCTTTGAGCAACTCCAAATTTGTGTTGTTCATCAATAATTGCAAGTCCTAAATTTTTAAAAACAACTTTATCTTCTAAAATAGCATGAGTTCCAATCAAAATGTTTAATTCTCCATTTCTTAATTCCTTAAAAAGTATATCTCTATCTTTTTTACTTGTAGATCCAGTTAATATTTTAACATTTAAATTAAGTCCTATTAAAGAGTTAGTTATACTGTTATAATGTTGTTGAGCTAGTATTTCGGTAGGGGCTATTATAGAAGATTGATAGGAGTTGTCTATTGCAATTAAACAAGATAATAATGCTACAATTGTTTTTCCAGAACCAACATCTCCTTGAAGGAGTCTATTCATCTGAGCATTAGTTGAAAAATCTCTTCTTATTTCTTTAATTACAATCTTCTGAGCATTAGTAAGTTCGAATTCAAGATTGTTGTGATAAAATGAATTGAAAAAAGATCCTACTTTAGAAAAATTAAATCCCTTAAATTTATTTTTATTACTTAAATTTTTTAATAAAAACTGTAATTGAATGAAAAAAAACTCTTCATATTTTAATCTAAATTGAGCTTGGCTTAAAAGTTTCTGATTTTTAGGAAAATGAATATTATATAGAGCTTCATATTTTGAAATGAAATTATATCTTTCATTTATAGTTCTATTCAAATTTTCTTTAAAGGATTTTTCTGATTTATCAAAAATGTTAAAAATTAAATCCGTAAATAATTTATTATTAATACCCTTTGAAAGAAGGGATTCAGTCGAACTATAAATTGGAAGTAAATTATTTTTTAATGACCTATTATGTTTTTCAAGTAGTTCAATTTCAGGATGTATGATTGAAAATTTATTATTAAACCAATTTAATTTCCCATAGATTACATATTTTAGGTTAACCTTTAGTGATTTTTCTATCCATTTAATTCCTCTAAACCAGACAATTTCAATTTCTCCATTGTCATCAGAAAACAAACTTATTAATCTCTTTTTTTTTGAATTATCTGAATGTCTAAAATCAATAAATTTTCCAATTATCTGAACATATGAATTAGTGTTTTCTAAATCTGAAATTTTATGATATTTGGTTCTGTCTATATATCTAAATGGAAAAAAATTAAGTAAATCATCATATGTAAAAATTTTTAGTTCGGACTTTAATAAATTTGCTCTATTTGGACCAACTCCTTTTAAATAATCAATAGGTGTAAATAAATAGTTTTGTTTCACAACACTAATATAATTTATTAACTTTATAAGGTAAAATACCTTAACAAAATCACTAATCAAGTCAAATAATTTTAGTTGGAAGATTACCTAGCTCAATTAAACGAATCTCAAAAATTACCAACAATACATAAAAATGGTCCTGTAATGGTAATTGCAGGAGCTGGATCTGGTAAAACTAGAGTTTTAACTTATAGAATTGCTTATTTAATTGAAATGGGGGTAGACCCATTTTCAATATTAGCATTAACATTTACCAATAAAGCTGCTAGAGAAATGAAGTCAAGAATTTCTCAAATTGTAGGAGAAAGTGAATCGAAAAGTTTGTGGATGGGAACTTTTCATTCTGTCTTTGCAAGAATTTTGAGATCTGAATCTGAATATTTGGGTTATTCATCGAATTTTACAATATACGATACACAAGATTCAGATAGATTAATTGCAACAATAATTAAAGAATTAAAACTAGATAAGGATTTATATAAGTACAAAAGTATTAGAAATAGAATATCATCTTTAAAAAACAGTCTTGTTACTGTAAAAGCATATTTAAATAATTCAGAGCTTGTTCAACAGGATAATGAATCCAGAAGACCCATGTTTGGAAAAGTATACCAAACATATGTAAATAGATGTTTTAAAGCCTCAGCAATGGATTTTGATGACCTTCTATTAAAAACTAATGAATTATTAAATAGATTCCCTGAAATTTTATCAAAATATCAAGAAAGATTTAAATATATCCATGTTGATGAATATCAAGACACTAATCATTCACAATATTTAATTGTAAAAGCTTTAGCTGATAAATATGAAAACCTTTGTGTTGTTGGAGATGATGCACAAAGTATATATGGATTTAGAGGTGCAAATATTGAAAATATATTGAGTTTTCAAAAAGATTATCCAAATTCTTCCGTTTATAGATTAGAACAAAATTATAGGTCTACCAAAAATATAGTTAATGCAGCAAATTCAGTTATAAGTAAAAACATAAATAAATTAGATAAAAAAGTATGGACTGAAAATGAAAGTGGTGAAAAAATTCAAATAAATCAGTCAATTACAGATTCAGAAGAAGGTAGGTTTGTTGCATCAAATATTTTTGCTAATAAAAATAATTTACAGTTAAATAACGATTCTTTTGCTGTTTTGTATAGAACAAATGCACAATCAAGGTCAATTGAAGATGCATTAAGAAGAAAAAACATCTTATATCAAGTTTATGGAGGGCTCTCATTCTATCAAAGAAAAGAGATAAAAGATGTATTAGCATATTTGAGAGTAATTGTTAATCCAAATGATGAAGAAAGTATAAAAAGAATAATTAATTTTCCAACTAGAGGAATAGGTCAAACAACATTAGATAAATTGTTGGTTTATTCAAATGAAAAGAACATTACCTTATATAATACTTTAGAGATTTTAAACTCAATTGAAATTAACATAAATTCAGGAACTAAAAATAAATTAAATGAATTTTTATTATTAATTAAAAATTTTCAATTATTAAATGAAAAATTAAATGCATTAGAAATACTTGAGGAAGTTCTTAAAAGAATAGGCATAATAAATGTTTTAAAATCTGAAGGAACTCCAGAATCAATTAGTAGGGTTGAAAATATAGAGGAATTAGTTAATGGTATTAAAGACTTTATTGAAGGTCAAGAGGAAGTAGTTGGTTCAACAGGATCATTAAGTGATTTTTTGGAAGATATTGCTTTGGTATCAGAATTAGATAAAGATATTAGTGAATCTGAAAAAAGAGTATCATTAATGACTATTCATTTAGCTAAAGGACTTGAATTCAATCATGTTTATGTAGTTGGTCTAGAAGAGGATCTTTTCCCTTCTGCATTAAGCTCAACAACTAGAGCAGATTTAGAAGAAGAAAGAAGGTTATTTTATGTTGCCATAACAAGGGCAAAAAAGAAATTAACAATATCATTTGCTAAAACTAGATATAGATGGGGGAAATTAAATGATTGTGAGCCAAGTAGATTTATTGATGAAATAGATAAAAAATATACAAACTTGAATATTTCAAATTTATCAATTTCTTCATCACTTAAAATGAAATATACTGATGAAATAAGATATAAAAAACCAAAAACTAAAAAAAAATTAAAGTCCTTAAGAAATAATTCTAATATCAATTATAAAAGTTCAAATTATGTAGATATCCAAAAAGGAGATATTATAATTCATAATCGATTTGGGAGGGGAAAAGTATTACATACTGAAGGTTCAGGTTTTGATAAAAAAGCTGAAGTAGAATTTGAAACTAGTGGTATAAAAAAAATATTATTGAAATTTGCTAAATATGAAGTAATAAAACAGAATTAATATCTATTTTTTTTCTTTTTCTTTTTTCTTTTAAACTTAACATTATCTTTAAAAATATAATTTTTATCTGCTCTCTTTTTTCGTTTCTTTTTAAAAGAAAATGTTTTGTTTTTTTTTCTCTTTAAAAACTTCTTTCCAATTTCTTCATTTGTTTCAATTATTTTTAAGTTAATATCATTATAATCTATTTTTTTTATTTTATTTATTAACTCAGATTTAATTTTAGAATCAATTTCAAAGATTGTATAGGATTCTCTAATATCTATTCCGCCAATCTCAGTTTCATTAGATTTCAAAGCTCTATTTATAATTGATATTAACTCAATTGGAGAAACACCTTGTTTTCTTCCAATATTTATTGAAAAATTTAAAAAAGATTCTTTGTTAAATTTCTTTTTATTATTTTTTAATTTTCTATTGTTATTTATATCTCCTGAATTTTTATAATAGTCTAAAAATCTGTTAAATTCTGCAGAAACAAAGTGTTTTATTAAATCCTCTCTGCTTAATGATTTGAGTTTATCATATATATCATCAAGGAAGGGTTCAATTTGTTTTTCATCAACATCAACTTTTTCGATTTTTTCAATTAATTTAAAGAGTTGTTTAGAACAAATGTCTTTTCCTGATGGGATGTCTTTATTTAAGAACTTTATTTGAAACTTATTTTCAATAAGTTTCATTTTTCTTCCATCTCTAGAATTTATTATTGCAATAGATATTCCTTTCTTTCCAGCCCTTCCAGTTCTTCCACTACGATGAATATACACTTCTGGATCATCTGGAAGTGAATAATTAATAACATGAGTAAGATCATCAACATCTAATCCTCTTGCAGCAACATCTGTTGCAATTAATAGCTGTAATGATCTATTTCTAAATCTAGACATTACCTCATCTCTTTGATTTTGTGATAGATCTCCATGAATAGCATCAGCATTATAACCTTCATTAATAAATTTATTTGCTATATCCTTTGTTTCACGTCTAGTTCTACAGAATATAATTCCATATATATTTGGATTGTAATCAGAAATTCTTTTTAATGCCTCATATTTATATTTAGAACTAACATTATAAATATGGTGTTCAACATTTACAGCTCCAGAATTAACTTTAGACACAGAAATTTCTTTTGCTCCCTTCATATACTTTTTTGAAATAGATAAAACTTCATTAGACATAGTTGCTGAAAACAACATTGTTTGTCTGTTTTTAGAAGTTTTATGTAATATAAAATCTAAATCATCCTTAAAACCCATACTCAACATTTCATCTGCTTCATCTAATACAACTTTATTGACTAAATTTAATTTCAATATTTTTCTATTAATTAAATCTTTTGTTCTTCCAGGTGTTCCTATAATAATTTGTGCTCCTTTTTTGATTGATTTAATTTGGTTTTCAATACTAACTCCTCCATATACAGGAACAGTTTTAATGTCTTTAATATATTTAGAATATGAAATAATATCTTTAGAGATTTGGATACATAATTCTCTAGTAGGACATAAAACTATTACTTGAACTTGTTTAATTTTAGAATCTATTTCTTGAATTGATGGCAATCCAAATGCAGCAGTTTTTCCAGTTCCAGTTTGAGCTAAGGCAATTAAATCATTATTATTTTCCAGTAAAAAAGGAATACATTTCTTTTGAATTGGAGTAGGGGTTTTGTATCCTAATTCTTCAATTGATTTAATCAATTCCTTGTTTAAACCTATTTCCTTAAAACTTGACATCAATTAATTTTGGCTGCAAATGTCGACTATTATATTGGGTATTATCTATTTTATTATTATTTTTTTATTTGGTTAATATTTAATCAAAAAAAAACACACTTTAAAAGTGTGTTTTTTTTATAGTTAATTTTTTAATTTTAATTCCCCGCAGCCTTCATTCCTTGTTCAATTAGATCATAAAACTGATCTAATTTTGGCAGAACAACAATTCTTGTTCTTCTATTTTTTGATCTATTCTCAGCAGTATCATTATCAGCAACTGGAACATAATAACTTCTTCCAGCAGCAGTCATCCTTTCTGGTTGAACACCAAAGTCATTTTGTAATACTCTAACTACAGATGTTGCTCTTTTAACACTTAAATCCCAGTTATCTAAAAGAACCTCGTTTTGAATTGATTGATCATCAGTGTGACCTTCAACTAAAAATTCAATTTCAGGTTTTTCTAGAACAACTTTTGCAACTTTACCTAAAACTTCTTTCGCTCTTTCAGAAACAACATAACTTCCGCTGTTAAATAGTAATTTATCAGAAATAGAGATAAATACAACACCCTTTTCTACATTAACTTCAATATCTTTATCATTTATGTCAATAAATGTTCCTTTTAAACTAGTTACTAGAGCTAATGTTACAGAATCTCTTCTAGTAACAGCATCTCTCATAGTATTTATAGTCAAGTCTTTTTCTTTCATACTTTCAAGAGATTTTTCAAGATTTTCAGCACCTTTTTGAGACAATGTTGTAAGATTTCCCATTGTATTAATTAAATCTTGATTGTTATTACTTAAGAAAGTAACTTGTTCTTTTAAAGACTTAAGTTCAGCTTCAGCACCAGCTTTTTCATCAATACAACTATTAAGCTTAACAGTTGCTGAGTTTAGCAAATCTTTACTTTGCTGATTCATAGCTTCTAATGCTGCATATTTCTTTTGAGAAACACAAGATGGAAGTAAAAATGATACACTTAGTATCAATAAAAAGATCTTTTTCATATTTTTTTAATTTATTTTAATTATTCAAATTTAGTAAAATATTAATATTAATGTTATTAATTTAACTCTTATTTAATTCAGAAAATTTTCTTTTTTTAAGAACTAAATAATTATATAGAATTGATTTAATAACGTAGTGTTTAGGTTTTTTATTGTTTGATCTCAATAAAAAATAATTATTATCAATATTTATTTTATTTCCATCTTTATAAGTAAAAACAGAGAACATACCTTTAAAAATTTCTCTGGAGTGTTCAAATTTTAGAGTTAATAAATTATAAAATGCAAACCAAAAATTAATACACCGAATTATACTAAATAAATGAAAAGGATTAAAAAAAACATATGGATTAGCATTAGTATTTTTTAATAACATCCATCTATGATTTCTAATATTATAAAAAAGTTTTTTAGGATCATTATAATCTAGAGATGCACCACCTAAGTGATAAATGACACTTTTGTGTATAAATATTTTTTTATAACCTTTATTTAAATTTTCTATTCTCCAACATAAGTCAATTTCTTCCATGTGATTATAAAAATTTTCATCAAATCCTCCAAGTTCATTGAATATATCTTTCCTTATAAAAAAACAAGCTCCTGAAGCCCAAAAAATCTCAACATTTTGATCATATTGACCATTGTCTTCTTCAATTTCATTAAAAATTCTTCCACGACAATAGGGATATCCATAATAATCAATAAAACCACCTGCTGCACCTGCATATTCAAATTTGTTTTTATTATTATAATCAAGAATTTTTGGTTGTGCAATTACCAAATTTTTATTTGATTTAAATTCTTTAATCATTGGATCTAACCAACCCTTTGTAACCTCTACATCGTTATTTAATAAACAAAATATTTCTTCATTTATATGTTTTAAACCTTCATTATATCCTTTCGCATATCCGTAATTTTTATTGTTTCTTATAATTTTTAAATTATGATAATTTTTGTTTAAATAATCTATTGATTTGTCATCAGAATTATTATCTATAATATAAATTGGATTATTTCCAGAATTATTAACTACACTTGGTAGAAACTTTTCTAATAGTCTATGTCCATTCCAGTTTAATATTACAATAGCTATTTTCATTTCAATGGAAAGTTTTTTACAAAATTATAGGTTTTAGCTTTGCTGTCAACTTTAAAATAAAAATGATTTAAACCATTAGTAATCATTAAATATTTAGATTTTAAATGTGTATTATATATAGAAGTTTGGTCAAATACCTTTTGATTAATTTTTACATTTGGTGCTTTGCATTCAACTAGTAATAAAATATTGCCATTTCTGTCATGAACTACAAGATCAAATCTTTTGGTCATTTTATTGATGATAATTTTTTTTTCAACTGCAATATGATTTTTTGGAATATTGTAAGAAATTAAAAAATTTATAACATGTTGTCTTACCCATTCTTCTGGAGTTAATAAAATAAATTTTTTTCTTAAAATATCAAAAATATGAGGTTTATTATCTTTATTTTTAAGGTTAAATTTAAAATCTGGAAAATTTAATTTTATCATAAAATAAAACTCAACATGAATTTAAAGGAAATTAATACTATAATTTCAAAAATTAAAAATAAAATTTATTCTCCAATATATTTTTTAATGGGTGAGGAGACTTATTATATAGATTTTATCACTGAATTATTAGATAAGAAAGTTTTAAATGATGATGAAAAAAATTTTAATAAAACGGTTTTATATGGAAAAGAAACAAATATTGATGAATTAGTTTCTCATTGTAAAAGGTATCCAATGATGAGTAAATATCAGATAGTTATTTTAAAAGAGGCCCAAGATTTGTCAAGGAAAATAGAAGATCTTTCGAGTTATGTTTTAAATCCATCATTAAGTACTATTTTAATAATTAACTATAAATACAAAACACTAGATAAAAGAAAAAAACTTTATAAAAACATTCAAAAATTTGGATCTGTAATTGATTGTAAAAAGATTTATGAAGACCGTGTTCCTCAGTGGATAATTAATCAATTAAATATTGATAAATATTCAA
>MDTC01122777.1_pt1 | contig 13460 bp, 10 predicted proteins | sample 811181 | NCBI WGS metagenome assembly MDTC01 (sample SAMN05326644, study PRJNA326480) | marine metagenome | isolation source: seawater | place: Pacific Ocean: North | collected 2011
AAGCATTTTTTGTTCTTCTTTAGTGGGAGCTGGTTTAGGTTTTTTATGGTTTAATGCTCCACCAGCAAAAATTTTTATGGGAGATACTGGTTCACTTGCTGCAGGGGGAGCTATAGGTGCTATTAGCGTAATGACAAGAAATGAGTTTGTATTGGCTATCGCAGGTGGATTATTTGTTTTAGAAGCAGTTTCAGTGATAGTCCAGGTCATTTCTTTTAAATTAACGGGAAAACGTGTATTCAAAATGGCTCCAATTCATCATCATTTCGAACAAAAGGGATGGTCTGAGGCTACTATAGTAATCAGATTTTGGATAATAACTATAGTACTAGCTATGGTAAGTCTTTTAACTTTAAAGGTAAGATAATTTGGAAAAGAAACCCTATAGCAAAAATATATTAATTCTTGGAATGGGGAGTACAGGAAAATCAATTGCCAATTTTTTTAAATATAAAGAATTTAATATTTTCTTTTGGGATGACAATGAGAAAAAATTAGATAATGTCAAGGCACCATTTTATAAATATTCTAATGAAGGACTAAGCAAGTTTAAGTGTATTTATGTGTCGCCAGGAATAAATAAAAACCATAGAATTATCAAAAAGGCATTAGAAAAAAATATAAGAGTATCAAGTGATTTAGAGATATTTCTGGAGTATATTAAGAAATTAAAGACCAAAAATAAAATTTTGGCAATTACTGGAACTAATGGAAAATCCTCAATAGCCTTAATGATAGCAGAAGCATTAAACTTAAAACCTTTGGCAAATTTTGGGAACCTAGTTCTTGAAAACTTTCCCAAAAAAAATGAAGAAATAATTTTAGAACTGTCATCTTACCAACTTGAATATATTACCTTTCTAAAACCAAAAATATCTGTAATTAGTAATGTTAAAGAAGATCACTTGTCTTACCATGGAAGTTTTAATAATTACTTTCTTTCTAAGACTAAAATTAGCAAGTATCAAAATAAAAATGATTATCTAATTTTAAATAGAGATGATCCTAATTTACATTCGCATTATAATGGAAATTCTAATAGAAATGTGCAAATCATTTGGGTTTCTTCAAAAAACAAAATAGAAAGAGGTATCTACTTTATAAATAATAAATTAGTAGACAATTTTTTTAATAATAGTGAGTATATAATTTCAAAAAATACCACATTAGAAAAAAATCATAATAAATTAAACTTCGCGATTTCTTATGCAGCGTTAATGAGTCTGGGTCTAAAAAGCAAAGCTATAATTAAATCACTAATAAATTTTAAAGGACTTCCACATAGAATGGAACATATCGGAGATTTAAACGATATTGACTTTTATAATGATTCTAAAGCAACTAACGTTTCTGCTACATGTGCCGCGCTTGAGAATTTTAAAAAAGTTTTTTTAATCGCTGGTGGCTCAAAGAAAGGTGGAAATTTTAATAAATTAGCAGATTTTTCAGAAAATGTTTATGAAGCTTATTTAGTTGGAGAAACTGCATTGGATATCAAAAAGGTTCTGGAAAAGTATTGTAAAATATTCATATGCTCTAATTTAGAGGATGCAGTAAAAAAGTCTTATGAGAAAAGTCTAAATACAAAAAAAAAATATCCAATTTTACTATCTCCAGCATGTGCCTCATTCGATAGGTATGAAAATTTTGAAAGTAGAGGAATGCATTTCAAAAATATTTTTAATAAATTATCCTCCGGTAATTACAATGAATAGATCTTTTTCTATAAATAAAACATTTTATTTTTGGATAAAGTCTATAGATGTGCTTAATCTTTTTTTAATAATATTATTAGCTTTTTTAGGCCTCCTATTTGTTACAACCGCTAGCCCAAGCATAGCAAGCCTTAAAGGGTTGGAAGAATTTTATTTTGTAAAAAAACACATAATATTTATGATTGGATCTCTATTATTTTTACTTTTTTATTCTTTATGTAATCAAAGTTTAATTCTGCACTCTTCCTTTTTGTTTGGATCTATTTGTTTTATTTTAATGATTTTTTCCTTATTACAAAATTTAGTAAATAATGGAGCATCTAGGTGGATTTATTTTATGGGCTTCTCTTTTCAGCCTTCAGAGTTTATTAAACCTTTTCTAATTGTGATTTTAGCTTACTTTATTTCAAGCAAAGATAAAATAAAGTTATATTCCTATAACCTAGATGGAAAAATAATTGCGTTCGCAATTCTCACTTTTACAAGTTTGATACTTATAAAGCAACCCAATTATAGTATGGTGGCTATACTTTTTTTTGTAGTTTTATCACAATTTTTTATAGCAGGAGTCAATCTAAAATTAGTTGCTTTAATTACCTGTACTGGATTAATTTTTTCAATCTTTTCCTTTTTTTCTTATGCTCATGTAAAAAATAGAATAATAAATTATATCTTTTCAGATAAACCTAATTATCAGGTTGAGAAATCAATTCAAGCTTTTAAAAATGGAGGACTATTTGGGATGGGGCCCGGAGAAGGAAGAGTTAAAAAAAGTATTCCAGATGCACATACTGACTTTATCTTTCCTGTAATTGCTGAAGAATATGGATCCGCAACATGTATATTAATTGTTTCTATAATTTTTATAATATTTTTTAGAGGTCTCTATAGAGCGAGTAAAATTGAAAACTTATTTCCGCTCTTGGCTAGTACAGGGCTGCTAATACTATTTTTACTTCAAGCCTTAATAAATATAAGCGTTTCTTTGAAAATTATGCCTACAACTGGCGTGACGTTACCACTAATTTCTTATGGCGGTTCTTCCTTGTTATCTACTGGGATGATATTAGGAATTGTGCTTTCATTAACTAGAAAAAAATTCGGAATTCGTTAATATGAAAAAAGAAGATAGCAATAAAAATATAGTCATAGTTACTGGTGGTACTGGAGGACACATTTATCCTGCAATTACTCTGGGTGAATACTTATCACAAAAATATCTAAATGTATGCTTTATCACAGACTATCGTGGTTTAAATAATAAAAATTTAGCCAAATTAAACCCTGCTTTGATAAATGTTAGAGGTTTAGCAGGAAAAAGCTATTTATATAAATTTACGTCACTATTTCTAATTCTTATATCATTTTTTAAATCATTGTTTCTATTGATTAAGAAAAATACAGATTTGGTTCTAGGATTTGGATCATATGTTCAAGTTCCAGTCATTTTGGCAGCAAAAGTACTTAATGTGAAAATTATACTTCATGAAGCAAATTTAGTTTTAGGAAATGCTAATAAATATCTTTGGAATTTTGCAAAAGTAAGATCAGCCGCATTTAGTATTTTAAATTCCTCAAAAAACTTTGAGGTGGTAGGAATGCCAGTTAGGTCTAATATTAAGGCGCTCTCTAGAAGAATTTACAAGGCTCCTAAGAAGAATGAAAAAATAAATTTACTTATCCTAGGAGGTAGTTTAGGGTCATTAATTTTATCAAGAAGTTTATGTACGCAAATCTGTCTTCTCCCACCTGAAATTAAACAAAGACTTCATATATTTCATCAATCAAAAAAAGATGATATAAAATATATAAGCAGTCAATATAGAAACAACCAGATTTCATCAGAAGTAAAATCATATTTCAATAATATTCATAAAAAATTATATTATACTACTCTGGTAATCTGTAGAGCCGGCGCTTCAACAATATCTGAAAATTTAATATCAGGACTTCCTGCAATATACATACCGCTTTCGAATTCAATTGATAATCACCAACTTCGTAATGCAGAAATGATGAAAAGTAAAAATGCAGGAAGGATTATAAATGAAAATGAAATTTCAAATGAAAAATTTTTAAACCTTTTAACAGATTTATTAAATTCAAATTCTTTACTAGAAAAAATGTCAAGAAATTGCAGAGATATATCTAGTCCAGATGCTACCGAAAAATTATATAAATTGATTTTTGGAGTTTTAAATGAACAGCTTTGATAAAAAATTTGGATTATTACATTTTATAGGAATTGGTGGGATAGGAATGAGTGGAATAGCTGAAGTATTAATAAACCTAGGCTATAAGGTTTCTGGGAGTGATTTAGTTGAAAATCAGAATGTTTTAAGGCTAAAAAGCTTAGGCATAAGAATATTTATAGGACATAAAAAAAGTAATATTGAGGAGGCGTCAATGGTAGTAGTTTCTTCCGCAATAGACTCTAATAATGAAGAAGTTGTTGAGGCAAGAATGAGAAGAATACCTATAGTTAAAAGAGCTGAAATGCTAGCAGAACTGATGAGGTTTAAAAAGAGTATATCAGTTGCAGGAACTCATGGAAAGACTACAACTACCTCTTTAATGGCAACAATTTTAGAAACTGCTAACTTCGATCCTACGGTAATAAATGGAGGAATTATAAACTCTTATAAAAGTAACGCTAAACTTGGATCAAGTGATTGGATGGTAGTAGAAGCTGATGAGTCTGATGGTAGTTTTATAAAACTACCATCTACAAATATTATCATAACAAACATAGACTCTGAACACTTAGACCACTACGGTAGCTTTAGAGATCTAAAAGAGGCTTTTAAACAGTTTATTAATAACATACCTTTTTATGGAATTGCTATAGTCTGCCTAGACAACCCAACAGTGCAAAGCATAATTTCGGAGATAGAAGATAAAAGAATAATAACATATGGCATAAGCCCTCAAGCAGACTACAGAGCACAAGATATCAAAACAAAAGATGGACGCACATTTTTCACTTTAGAAATAAGTCCTAAAGTGCATTCTCCTACTAAAAGCATAAATGGTATAATTTCTAATATACCTGGTATTCATAATGTTCAAAATGTTTTGGCTGTATGTGCAATGGCAACAGAATTGGGAATTAAGCCAGAAATATTTAAAATGGCATTAGAAGGTTTTCAAGGAGTAAACAGGAGATTTTCATTATTGTCCAGTTTCAGAGGTATAAATATTTACGATGATTATGGGCATCATCCAGTAGAAATAAGAGCAACATTATCAGCTGCCAGGCAAGTATCTAAAAATAGAGTTGTGGCTATCGTACAACCTCATAGGTACAGTAGGCTAAAAATATTATTTGAAGATTTTACCTCTGCGTTTAATGACGCAGATACTGTTTTTATAACTAATATTTATTCAGCTGGTGAAAAGAAAGATCCTGAAATTACCGAGACTCAATTAATTGCTTCTCTCGTAGCATCAGGGCATAAAGATGTAAGAAAATACAAAAACTTAGAAGATTTAAGAGACTTTTTAGAAAAAAATTTAGAAGAGGGAGATCTAGTGATTTTTTTAGGTGCAGGGGATATCACCCATCATGCAAAAAGTTTTACAAAACTTTTAAATGAAAGCAGCGTTAATGCTTAAGAATATAAAAAGTATAAATATAAATAAGCTTCCTAAAGTTGAAGGAATAGTTAAGCGAAACTTCAAATTATGTAACTTAACGTGGTTTAAGGTTGGTGGAGAAGCTGAAGTTTATTTTATTCCTAAAGATACCAAAGATCTTATTTATTTCTTAAAAAACTTAAATAAAGAAATTCCTATACAAATATTAGGAGCAGGATCAAATACTCTTATTAGAGATGGCGGTTTAGCTGGAGTGACAGTTCACTTAGCAAAGAACTTTTCTGAAATTGATTATCTTAGTAGTGAAAAGTTATTTGTAGGAGCAGGTTTGAATTGCACAAAGCTTGCAAGAGAATGTGCAAAAAAAAGCATCAAAGGATTTGAGTTTTTTTCAGGAATACCAGGTACTTTAGGAGGAGCAATTATAATGAATGCCGGCGCTTATGGATATGAAACGTCAGATTATTTGCACTCAGTAAATACTGTAAATAGGTATGGAAAAATTAAGAAATATTTTAAAAAAGATATTAAAATGACTTATAGAAAGTCATCAATAAAAAAAGATGAAATTATAATAAATGCTATTTTAAATTTTAAAAAGGGTAATTTTAAAAGCATTAATGATAAATTAAAAAAACTAAATAAAAAAAGAAAGCAAACTCAACCAGTAAATCTAAAAACCAGTGGATCAACTTTTAAAAACCCTTCAAAATTAAAAGCATGGCGATTAATCAAAGATAGCGGCTGTTCCTCTCTAAAGGTTGGTGGTGCGAGGATTTCTTCATTACATTCTAATTTTATAGTAAATAACGGTATAGCGAGTGCTAAAGATGTTGAAGAATTAGGAAATATTATTAAGAAGAAAGTAAAAAATAAATTTGGAGTAAGACTAGACTGGGAGATTAAGATTATAGGAAGTAAAAAAAAATATAAAAGGTATTTTTATGAAAAAAAATAAGACCGTTGCAGTCCTCAGGGGAGGACTATCCTCTGAGCTAGAAGTATCTAATCAAAGTGCTAAATATGTATCTAAAGCCCTTTTATCGCTTGGTTATAATATTATAGATGTAAATGTTAATGAAAAGTTTTTATCATGGGCTCAAGAAAATAAAAACCGTGTTGATATCTTTTTTAATTCATTGCATGGAAAGTGGGGAGAGGATGGAAAAATTCAAGGAGTATTAGAGTTTTTAGGAGTACCTTATACACATTCTGGTGTGACTGCTTCTTCATTAGGAATGGATAAAGAGTTATCAAAAAAAATATTTAGAAATTCTGGAATTAATGTTCCATTTGGTAAGATTTTAAATAAAAAATATCTTATAAAAAAAGATCCATTCAAAAGACCTTTTGTAATAAAGCCTATTTCAGAAGGATCTAGTGTAGGCGTTCACATCATAAGGCAAAACACTAAAATTGAAAAATCGTTAAAGAAAGTTAACGAAACATTATTGTTAGTAGAGGAATATATAGATGGTGCAGATTATACAGTAGCATTAATGAATGGAAGACCTTTGGGTATTCTTGAAATAATTCCAAGTGAAAGTTTTTATAATTATTCAGCAAAATATAAAGATAAAAAAACCTTATACAGATATCCCAAAAAAACAAATAAAAAAATTTTAAGCAAAATAATTAGTATGGCAAAAAATGCAAATAATCAGTTAAAGGCGTCTAGTATTACTAGAGTTGACTTTAGAGTAAACGAAAGAAAGGGAGAAGAAGGTATTTATGTTCTAGAACTAAATACACAGCCTGGATTAACAAGGTCTTCACTAGTTCCAAAAATAGCGAAGCAAGCAGAAATATCTTTTGAGAAACTAATAGATTGGATAGTAAAGGATGCGAAAATTAATAAAACTTAATAATATTAAAAAACTCAGATTAAATAAATTTTGGGCAATTATGGCTTTAATTCTAGTACTGGTTGTCTCAATAAATTATCAAAGCAAATTTATTTTAATCCATCTAGATGCTTCACTTAAAAATCTAGGGTTTTCCTTGAAAGAAATAATAGTTGAAGGAACTGAGACTTTAGATGAGAGTGAAATTATTGAACATGTAAAGTATAAAAATTGTAAAAGCCTATTTTGTGTTAATCTTAAGACCACCAAAAATTCTTTGGAAAAATTAGATTACATAAAAAAAGCTCATATAAAGCTGCTCTTTCCCTCAAAATTAAAAATTGAAATAGTAGAGGAGACGCCTAGGTTTTTACTGGTTAATGGACAAAAAAAATATTTACTTAATTCAGAAGGAGAGGTAATAGCAACCGTTGAAAAAAAATCAGAGTCATTCTCTAACTTATTAATCCTTCAGGGAGAAAATGTAGAGTCTAAACTAAATGATCTTAAAGTTATATTAAAACACTCACCAGATTTAGCAAAAAAAGTAACAAGTGCGCGATTAATTTCTAATAGAAGATGGTCTTTAGTGGTTTCACATTATACTACTTTAGATTTACCAGAAAAAAATCCAGAATTAGCCTTTAAGAAATTAGACACACTTAATAAAAGATTTGGTCTGTTATCTGATAATTTGAAAATTATTGATTTAAGAGTTAAGAACAGAATGATTATAAAACTTAAAGTGGATGATAACCTTTATAAAGAGAGTAACGTATGAATAGCGCATCAAAGTACGTGGCATCTTTAGATATAGGCTCTAGTAAGATATGTTGTATTGTAGCTAACAAAGACGATAATGATATTAATCAAATTATTGGATTAGGATACAACAAAGCAAAAGGAGTAACTAACGGAATTATAAGTGATTTTAGATTAGCCTCTGAAAGTATTTTATCCGCAATATCAGAGGCAGAGAAGCAAGCAAATAAGAAAATAGAAAAAATAAATATTTCAGCTTCTTCCAAAATAGTAAACACTAAATTATTTAATAAAAAAATAAATATTATTGATGAGAGGATCAAAGATGAAAACATAACTGAAACTTTAAATTTATTAATGACTGATCCATATTTTCAGGATAGACAAGTATTACATGCAGCTCCAATAAGTTACAGTATTGACGGAGCAAATGGTATAGAGAATCCAATAGATATGTATGGTTCTGTTTTAGATATAGATTTTATTGTTTCTACAATTGGAGTTAACCACTATAAAAATTATATAGAATGTGTTTCAAAATGTAACATTGATATAGATCAAGTCATTTTTTCAGGCTTAGCAGCAGGCATTTCAGTATTAAATGATAAAGAAATTACAATTGGATCAGCCGTGCTAGAAATAGGGGCGACCACAACATCATTATCAATTTTTGCAAAAGGTAATTTTTTATTTTCAGAGGCTATTAACTTTGGCGGAAATAATCTTACAGATTCAATAGCCAGATTTTTCAATATTAGCTTTGATGAGGCAGAAAAGATAAAAATTATGCATGCTTCAGCAATAGATCATAATTCTGATAATGAAATATCTTTTGAAGTACCTTCTATAAATTTTGATAACAATGAAAAGTTTGTTCAAATTAGTAAAAGGGATTTACATACAATTATAAAACCATTTTTAGAAAATATATTGCAGTGGACCAAACTGGTAATTAATAAATCTGGTTATGAAAAATTAATAAGTAAACAGCTGATTATTACAGGTGGCTGCTCGCAGCTAGATGGGTTTACAGTCTTAACAAAAAATTATTTAGATTTTGAAACCAGAATTGGTTTTCCCAAAGAGTTTAAAATAAATTTAGATAGTAATTTAAGTCCAAGTCACGCGGTAGCGTTAGGTATAATTCAAAGTATTTTCAAGGTAAAGGATCAAGAAAAAAAGAAAGATTTGAGAAATCACGTCTCTAAAAAAAATAAATTTACTTTTTTTAGAAACTGGATGAGTGAGAGATTTTTTTAATTATTTTAGGAGGTTATTATGACTATTAATTTAACACAACCAACAAATGAAAAGCTAAAGCCGCGAATAACAGTAATAGGCGTGGGTGGAGCAGGCTGTAATGCGGTTAATAATATGATCGAAGCACACCTAGAAGGCGTTGAATTTTTGGTAGCTAACACAGATGCCCAATCCTTGGCTAACTCTTTAACTGAAAGACGAGTTCAGTTAGGAGCTAAAAAGACAAGAGGTTTAGGAGCAGGTGCAAAACCAGAGGTAGGCAGAGAGGCAGCAGATGAGTCCTTATCTGAGGTAATGGATCAATTAGAAGGTACTCATATGTTGTTTGTTACTGCAGGAATGGGAGGAGGAACCGGAACAGGAGCTGCTCCAATAATTGCTGAAGCATCCAGAGAAAGAGGAATTTTAACAGTTGGTGTAGTAACCAAGCCTTTTGATTATGAAGGCATGAGAAGAATGAAAATCGCCGAAGAGGGCATAAAAAATTTAGCAAAGTCTGTAGATACTCTGATAATAATCCCAAATCAGAATCTTTTCAAGGTTGCCAATAAAGATACAACTTTTACAGAGGCTTTCAAGATGGCAGATGAGGTGCTTTATAATGGTATTAAGGGTGTGACTGACTTAATAGTAAGGCAAGGAAAAATAAATTTAGATTTCGCAGATATCCAAACTGTAATGCTTGAGATGGGAAAAGCTATGATGGGAACTGGCGAGGCAACTGGTGAGGATAGAGCAATTCAAGCCGCTGAATTAGCACTAGCAAACCCCCTCTTAGACGATACTTCAATAGCCAATGCAAAGGGTGTTATAATAAACATTTCAGGAGAGGACGTAAAGCTTTATGAAATGGACGAGATAGCTGCTCTTATAAAGCAACAATGTAAAGAAGATGTAAATTTAATCGTAGGCCACACGATTGACAATGTTGGAGAAGGAGTAATTAGAGTTTCTTTACTAGCATCGGGGATAAATAATAACCAATTTTCTCAAGAGAATGACAGTGGAAATAATATTGGGGTTTCTAATAAGTTTATAAAGCCTAGGCTTGTTTCTAGCAGAAAACCTGAAAAAAATAAAAAGTCAGAGGTTAACAATAGCTTAGCCCATGCTCAGTTTGATTTGGAGGAGTTTTTAGCTAACGAGAGCAATGAAGATATGATTGATGAAGGAAAAGAAAATCAAGATTTATTAAATAAAGAAAAAGATTACTATATTCCAGAAGAAGAAGTAAGCTCAACTCAGCTTTCAAAAGATAAGGTTGACCCATTTAAGGAAGCTGAAATGTTAAATTCTAAGCCAAGTAATCAGCAGGATAATGATAAATTAAGCGAAGACTCTTCTGGAGCAAGTTTAATCTCTAGACTTTCAACAGTTAAAAATAAGGCAATAAATGTTGGGTCAAAGGCTTTTTCAATGGTAAGCGAGGTTGCCAATAAATCTTTCGATATAAAAAATGAAAATTCTAAAGAAGAGGCAAAGTCTGATTTAGGTGAACCTAATAAAGAAAATAGCTCTGAGAGAATTGAGCCCTCATTTTTGAATAATACGAAAGAAAGTAGCTTTAATAATTCAAATTATGATGATACTTTTGAAAGAGGATTGAGTAAAGAGGATGATAGTATGAATATTCCATCTTTTTTGAGAAGAAATAGAGATTAAATATATGTAATATTTGTAATAAAACGTTACTAGCTTTTTGATAGTAAATTACTATTCTATAGTGATGAAAAATAGTTATAAGATATTACAAAGAACTATATCAGAAAAAATAAGTTTTTCAGGCATTGGATTGCATTCTGGAAAAATATGTAATGTTAAACTTTTGCCGGCTGCTCCTGATAGTGGAATAACTTTTATTAGAAAAGATCTGCAAACAAATAATATAATTCCTGCGGATTATAAGCATATTTATAAAAGTAATTTATGTACAACTTTAAAAGCCAATAATTCTGATGCTAAGGTCCTCACTGTTGAGCATTTACTAGCAGCAATTAGAGGAAATAAAATTGATAATGTTAAAATAGAAATAGACTCACAAGAAATTCCAATTTTAGATGGTTCTTCAAGGGAATACGATACAATTATTAAAAAAGTAGGAACCTGCGAGCAAAAAAACAGCTATAAAAAATTCTTAATAATTAAGGATAAGATTTCAATAAAATCAAAAAATAGCTTTTTTCAAATTGAACCTTGTAACTATTTACAAATAAATTGTACGGTAGATTTTCCTAGTCCTATAGGAAAGCAAACTATAAAATTAGGAAAAAGTTTTTCAGAAATATATTATAACGTTAAGAATGCCAAAACTTTTTGTTATTATGAAGATATAGAGACTATGAGAAAAAACAATTTGGCAAAGGGTGGAAGTTTAGATAATGCAATAGTAATAAAAGATAACACTATAATGAATAATGATTTTGATAATCAGCCGGATTATTTTGCCAAACACAAGACGTTAGACATTTTAGGAGATCTGTCTTTAATGGAATTAAATATTTTGGGTAATATTACAGTATATTTCCCAGGACATGAACTTAATAGACTTGCAATGTTAGAAATTTTTTCTGATTATTCTAATTTTAGTATATACCAATATAATAAAAAAGAAGACTTTACTTTTCATCAAAATATATTAACTCTTTAATAAATAATTATTCTACATTCCTGAATAATTTGGTCCATCTCCCCCCTCAGGCGGCACCCAGTTTATATTCTGATAGGGATCTTTTATATCACAAGTCTTGCAGTGCAAGCAATTTTGAAAATTAATTTGCAGGTAAGTTTCCTTAGTATTATTTTGAATAATTTCATATACATTTGCTGGGCAATATCTGGTTTCCGGTGAGTCAAATAATTTTAAATTTTTTTCAACAGGTATAGTATTATTTGTTAAAAGTAAATGACAAGGCTGATCCTCCTTATGATTAGTTCCAGAATAAGATAAATTAGTTAAGCGATCAAAACTTAGCTTGTTGTCAACTTTAGGGTAATCAAAATTTTTTGAGTCGGTTTTTTTCTTTAAAGAATTATTATCTCTTTCTTTATGTGATAATGTCCAAGGTGCTTTCCCTTTAAAAATTTTTTGATCTATGAAAGTATTAAATAAGCCTGGAAATATCCCATATTTAAAACCAGGTCTTACATTTCTTGCTCTATAAAGCTCATCATAAATAGGACTATTTTTAAAATTAATGAAATAATTTTCTAATTCATTTTTATGATATCCATCTTTTTTTGCTTCAAAATAGGATTTGGCTGCAAGCATGCCAGAGCTTATGGCATTATGGGTACCCTTTATTTTTAAAACATTTAAAGTACCTGCTTCACATCCTAATAATAGTCCTCCAGGAAAACTCATTTTAGGTAAGGATTGAAATCCTCCTTCATTTAAGGCTCTAGCGCCATATGAAATTCTTTTTCCGGATTTTAAGTAATTGGCTATCGCTGGGTGTAACTTAAATTTTTGAAATTCTTGATAAGGACTTAAGTAGGGATTCTTGTAATCTAATCCCACAACAAAGCCAATGGAAATCGTATTTTCATTTAGTTTGTATAAAAATGAGCCACCATAAGCATTATTATAAAGTGGCCAGCCTATTGTATGAATAACAGAACCTGTAGAAAGGTTGTTGTCATTAATTTCCCATAATTCTTTAATACCTAATGCATAAGTTTGAAACTTATTATTTGAATAAAGGCCAAATTTCTCAATTAGCCTCTTTCCTAAATGACCTCTACATCCCTCTGCAAAAAAAGTCTGATCTGCTTTCAAGGCTATTGGTGGCTCATATAAACTTGATTTTTCTCCATTTCTTTTAAGGCCTTTTTCTCCGCTTAAAATACCAATTACTTTATTATTTTCATAAAGAATATCTTTAGCAGTAAAACCAGGAAAGATATCAACTCCAAGTGACTCTGCATGCTCTGCAAGCCATTTACATAAATTTCCTAAGCTTATAATGTAGTTATTTTCATTTTTCATATCACTAGGCAATACAAAATTAGGTATTTTTAAATAATTTTTTTTAGTCAAAAATAAAAACTCTTCTCTTTTTACCTTGGTTTTAACTGGAGCATCTAATTCCCTCCAATTAGGTAATAGTTCGTCTAACGAGTTAGGTTCAAGTATTGCTCCTGAAAGGATATGAGCACCTACTTCTGCTCCTTTTTCTATAATGCACACTGAAATATCAGTCGAAAGCTGCTTTAACTTAATTGCAGCTGAAAGACCAGCAGGGCCAGCTCCCACTATTACGACATCATATTTCATCTCTTCGTA
>MDTC01124944.1_pt1 | contig 13460 bp, 10 predicted proteins | sample 811181 | NCBI WGS metagenome assembly MDTC01 (sample SAMN05326644, study PRJNA326480) | marine metagenome | isolation source: seawater | place: Pacific Ocean: North | collected 2011
CCGTGGTAAATGAGAAAGCATCTGTGTGCTTTCTCGAGCTCATACAGATCGGTGCTCGTATGCAGAAATGAAAACGTTTAAGGGATCAGTGTACCTGTGATCGAGCTAGCTCAACGATCGAAACCTCCTCCTTGGTATAGCGTGCACGGACTTGAGGTAACTAACTTGGTAGTTCTCTTGCGTCCGAAGTCGGCAAGGTAATAAGAAACAAAAGCCGTATCTATATTTTCAAACTTGCTTTCAAAAAAAGGAGGCAGGACCGGCTACTTCTCAAATGTGGACTCCAATCGACCGTTAAACTCGCTCTGAACTAAAAAAGGAATGGTACACAATATGATGTTACACTCGTCATGTTTTGTGACCGCTTGCTTCTATGCTCTAATCAATACGCTGTGCTGTGAGGCATTCAAATTTCTGCAGCCGTTCACTCCTGAACTTTGCATATATCACGTACATGAACTACCAAATTCATGCCATCGTCCGTCACAAGTGTAGCCTAAACACACATTAAGATTGCAACAATATAGTACTGCAATCCTTACCCGTGCCATGTGTGTTTCAACACCCAGTAGTCGTGCTTGCCTACCTCGGAGGTGGCCTTTCGTTATGAGAACTGTTGATCTCAGTTTCTATGCCTCGATGATTACTCGCTTGAATAATAAAAATATCACGTACTGGTATCACCGGCTCTAAATCTGCTTGCTTGACATCAAATATTCCATTAGTGAAGCTCACATTTGCCACACAGTGTGCCTTGACGGCCAGGATGACCCCTTTGCCGAGTTCCTTTTTGTGCTTCACGACAAGGCCTGGTAAGACCCACAGACCATCTCTTTGAATCGAATTCCATTTGTTTATGGGGCCATCCAATTCCTGAAGCGATCGTGGCCGTTGCTGTCGCGCGTTAAGGTGTTTACTCTTACTTTCAGCTTTCTACATGTTACAGTTAACAAGTCCTGGAAACTAGGATCATATTTGGTCACCTGGAGGTCAAAACTTCCGATAGCCTCCTTCATTTCTGTCGGAAAATGCACGTTTTTACCCGGCACGTTTCCTTCACATCGCGAAGCTTGTAATGTGATAATCTGTATTCACGGCTGAGTTCCCGTTCGAAACATGGATACGTATGTCTCACCTTCTCTCTCTCTCTCTCATCAGTGTTTTCCCGAGCTCGCTTGTATTTCATATGTTGTCGAACGGTATCTTCTTTCTCGGTAGGCTGATACAAAACGAACCAACCTTTCTCGGTCTCTTCGACGGTACATTCTGGTCTACTCCCCAAGTGCTTAATAAACTCAGTGAGAGTGGTCCATTTCGTCGCTAAATTTTGTTGTTAAAAAACAGCTGTGAATTCATGAAATTGTATACCGTTCATGTGAACGTGTGATTTGTGCGATATCAACTCATTATACACTTTTGTCGCTTCTACCCGCGCACGTCGATGCCTACGAGAAATGTGAGCACACACGACAAGACACTACTTCTAGCTTACGTCAACTGCAGGTGTTTCAAAAAGTTTTGCTCAAACGTCTCGGAATACTGGTCGATGGCCCGCTTCGGATTTTCACCAAAAAGTTGCACTCGACGTAAATGACCGTCCGACGCACAATGACACTTGAAACCATTTTCATCGCGACACTGCTTTTCGCACAGTTGACAATACCAACGAAGCTTCTGTAGACCTTTCGACTTCAACTGTTTTGCCGCTACTCTACTAGCGGATTGATGAGACATAACTTTGAACTGCAAAGTGTAAGTTATCTCATCCACGTGTCACTAGTATCTGATCTAGTGCACGCAGCGACGCAAATCTAAGAACTCAAACTCAAGCGTGTTGGCGAGATGGCCGTTCCTATGTTGGTTTTGCTCGCCAGACCGGCACGGCCTCCACTCACCTGAATAAGTTCTTGGATAGAATATGTACAATGCAAAATATTGCAAAATATTGCACTTCGAAAACTTAGGCTGGACGGGAGATCTTTGTTACCATGGATAGTACTAGGTACTATCGTAATACGGTATTTATATTTTCGTGGCTCCGTTCTATACCCATATTCATTGACCATACTAAGTATCTTTTACCCCCATCATTACTTTAAGAAGGCACAGTGTATACACTAACTATCATATCCTGTAGAGTCATCGCCCCAGCTGAACTTGCGGCGGGGCACGCAATCAAGCACCTCATACCTTCACGTCCAAGTCCCGAGAACTGGAGCTATGTCGAAAGGAATTTCAATCGGTCTTTCCAAAGGTCACGTCGTGACAAAGCGTGCTCTCGCACCACGCCCTGGGTCTCGCAAAGGGGTAAGTTTGTCGCACCTCATTGCACTGTCGTCTTAACATCTTACCTTCATAGCGTTGCGGCAAGCGGGTTGGAATGATCCGCGAACTCATTCGAGAAGTAGCTGGATCTGCACCGTACGAAAAACGATTGATCGAGCTTCTCAAGAACGGCCGTGACAAGCGTGCCCTGAAACTTGCGAAGAGAAAGGTGAGTGTCCTACCTTCTAGGGTTTTCTTGTAAGCCTCCGGTCGTTGCACGTTTTTTCCTTTCAACAAGTTCGGCGCTCAGCTGGATGAGGAGACCCGCGACGGAAAGACAAAATAGTACTAACATTTCTTGCGTTCGCACCAAATGCAGCTCGGGACGCACTTGCGCGGTAAAAAGAAGAGGGAAGAGATGGGTAACCTCATGCGGAAGTCTAGTCGGAAGACTGCTGCTGCTGCTGAGGGCAAGTAGTGACTGCACTAGGATCTCAACTATAGTCGAGCCAGTTGTTATTACAAACGAGCGGTTCTAAGAGCAATACTATTTTTCAATCGTAAGCAAACCTTGTCCTAACGCAGTAAGCTCCTTGAAATCTCTTTCGCATTGGCGAAGGCTTGCGAGAGTGGGTGGTCGGCACTACCTACTTCCGTTGCGTCCTCAAGCATTGATACCCTATTACATATCACATCGGGATCTGTTTCGAGGATGAAACCGTCATCAATGAGTTCGTCAAGAACTGTCATGCATTCGTCAAAATGTTCCAGTAACGTGTTCTTTTCCATTGTTCCATTTGTAAGTGACATCAAGGCGCCATACAATGCTTGCAAAACAGCTGCAACAATTACTTCGTTCTCACACTGGGGTGCAACAACATAGACACGAAAATCTATTGCGCTACGGAAAACAACCAAACTGTCTTCAAGGACTAAAATATCAAGATCTTGGCCACTTGTTGAGTCAGTTTTATTGAATACAGTTCGTTCAAAGGCAAGTTGTTCTTGAGTACTACTTCTGTATCAAGATTTTGTGAGCTCTGATTTGATTGACAAACATAACACCGTACCTTGTGGAGTTGTAGTACTTCGCAGTAATTCTCTTGCCGTCATCGTCGAGGATGATTACACCGTTGATGGTTGGAATATTTGCTGGTCTCATCGTCGGGGAATATATTCGTTGCACAATATCAATCTACGGTCACGTCCAAGAAACGGCGTATGAGCGTTGAAGTACTGTTAGCTGATATCGGAATAACCTCTTAAATATTTGTTCACGTCCGATCTAGACTGAAGATTGCACGCGTCCTCGTTCTCACCTTTATCCGACCACCTGCACGAATACGACGCGCGAGCACCTGTGCGGGCCGAACCATTTTTTCCGACCACCGACCCGGCATAGGTGCGAAATACTAAGTTAGTACTAACCCCCATGTAAAAACTTTCCGGAAAGAGGCCCCTTCACGAATCCACCAATCACGAACCGTCCGGAAAGCTTTTACATGGAGGTTAATACTATCGTAGTACGACATGGTGGTATGTAAAGACCATACTCAAGGCATGTTGTGGTACTATCCTCCATTCGTTGGAAAACCTGAGGGCCTGTGACTCGTCGTATTGCGAAGTGATAGTACAAGGATGGCTATATGCTGCCTGAGAACATTGTTCTATCCCGGATAGACTATAAAGTCTATATCCAGGCGGAATGCGCGTGTTGTTGTTGTGCCGGGCCTCAGAAAAACGAGCAGTCGAACCTGGTTCGCCAGTCTTGGCGAGAGCTGTCACTCGTAGTCGCCTGTCTTGTAGGTGAACTTCCTAACTAAGTTCCCTTCGCTGTTTTCCTTACGTGTAGTGTGGCAAGATTATGAGATTAGCACTGAGAGCAGCGAGGTACGTAAGCTCCGTGCAGTCGTCACTTTATCTAACTTTCACCAGGGTGGTTGGTCGCCAAGCAAATGTTGAAGAGCGCCGCCTTCTAAATGGGCGACGATCTTCTTTATCCCGTCACTCCTCTAACTTAAGTATTTCGTCCAAGCTGGACCGCAAGGCACGTGCGTCCTTGTTGCGAGAAGGTGAGTGAATGTGTATTCTCATACTTTCTTTTTTCAGTAGTTCACTGTAGATGTTATCACAACTGACCCCGAAAATAATGTCAGCGAATATATATACGATAAACTGGATAAAGGGCTCCATCGACTTCCGGATCATCCGTTAGGTATATTGAAGAATGTCATCGAGAACTACTTCTGTGCAGTTGACCCCTCTGTGAGCTTCACCGTCATGGATGACCTAAGTCCTATTGTATCCACATATGCAAATTTTGATTCTGTTTTAGTTCCAGCAGACCATGTATCGCGTTCTGCAAACGATACTTACTACGTTACGAAAGGTAGTGTTTTACGTTGTCACACTTCCGCACATCAGCTGGAGCTGCTAAAACACGGACACAAAAGGTTTTTAGTAACAGGGGATGTGTACAGACGTGATACAATTGACGCAACACATTTCCCAGTCTTTCATCAAGTAGAAGGCGTGAGAGTCTTCGAACCACATGAATGGGAATCACAAAATTTGTCAAGTCTAGAACTTGCTAGTACAGAGTTGAAGACGACGCTTGAAGGTCTTGTTCGACATCTTTTTGGAGAGTGTGAAATGCGTTGGGTAGATGCCTATTTTCCTTTCACTGAACCATCATATGAATTGGAGATATTTTTCAAGGGAGAGTGGTTGGAGGTTCTAGGTTGCGGAGTGATGCAATCTAGTATTCTTGATGCAGCAGAGCTGGATGGACATCGTGCTTGGGCTTTTGGTCTTGGTCTAGAGCGTCTTGCGATGATCTTATTTGACATTCCTGACATTCGCTTGTTTTGGACTCCCGATCCTCGGTTCTCTCAGCAATTCAAATCTGGAATGTTTCGAGCCGGCGGTGTGGGCATGAAAAAGTTTTCAAGCTATTCGAAGTATCCACCGTGTTACAAAGATGTATCTTTCTGGTTACCACAGGACAAAAACTTCACAGAAAATTCTCTTTGTGAACTCGTTCGAAGTATAGCTGGGGCTCTGGTAGAAGAAGTGAAGTTGATTGATGAGTTTGAAAATAAAAAACTCAAACGGACTTCTCACTGCTACCGCTTTACTTATAGGTCCATGGAGCGTTCACTCACTGATGACGAAGTCAATGAAATACAAAATGAAGTGAGGCAGCGTCTTGAAACAGACTTGCATGTGGTTCTTCGCTAAATCATTATTTCCCGGCTTGTGGCACCTCTTAAACATTTCATGTAACGAAGTAATTGCTTTTACTGTATTACAATATCGTATTCCGTGCTCTAAGTTTCTCAAACTGTATACCGTTCCTTTGCTCGGCGCTCGAGTCTTATTGCGTCATCATGTACCATGTAACCGATTTTTTCTGAGTCTGGAACACCAAGTACAGTTTTGAAATGTCTTCCAATCGCCAGTTGTTCAGGTTCATTCGAAGAAGTCTTTGTCCAAAGTGATATGCGGTGTTGCTTCTGTCTCACACTGACAACTGCTCCGCATATGTCAATGGACTCTGCGAACTGTTCACCTATTAACTCAAGTAGGAGACTCAACCAGTTATCATCTAGATCACTATTGTCTTTCGATTTAGGGAAGTAATAAGTCCACTTGCCTCCCTTTGCACATTTTTCATCTTCCCATTTTGGCTCAATACCTTCCTTGAAAAGGTGGAAGTCAGTTCCCATAATTAGTTTACTCGGGCTGAGAATGTTGTTGTACAGGCACCAGAAATCTTCAACTGTGTTGAACGTATAAACACTTCGAAGTGTCTGCCCCCACGTGGTCTGCTTTTGGCGTCTGCGATAATTTTTTAGTGTTTTGACACGGTAGCCTGATAGTTGACGTACCCATTGGGGTTGTCGAACCACAAAGTCCAGGTGTGCTCTAGTGGATGTTTCAACGACTGCGCTGGATCACTCATATCGATTTGATACGGTTCGATACGGTGAACTTCAAACTGGAACGTATGAAGGCCGAGTTCGCGTCGATCGTGCTATCGGTCGCGGGTCCGGTTCTGTCTGCTGCACACGATAGGGTTTGGTTCGGTTTCAAAAGTCGGTTGGTGTATGGGGGGTGGCTAAATCTCAGTCTGAAGCAACTTTTTATCAATTGACAGATACATATTATATCAAATTTATAAATCATCAAACATCGATAAAACTGTCAAAAACACATTCCCATACGACGAATCGGGACTCATTTCTGTGAGAGGCACCCCAAACCCGGTCCATTGCGTTCCGGGTGTTTTCACCTTGACCAAAATTTTGACAAGTTTTCTCAATATGCGCCGCATGTGCGCGAATAACGCGGTCGGGTGGCAAGGGGATTGCTTGTTTCGATGATATACTTGTAGAAGCATTTATGATACATCATATTCATCCGGCCTTTACGTCATGCGATAGACAGAGTGGCGTCCTCACACAGTCACCCGCGTTCCTCGTGGCTCAACACCGAGCTCTTGAAACACGACGCCAAAACCCTGACTAAACCCTGACTAAACCCTGGGTAGGGTTTAGTCGTGTTCATCTCGCTTGTGTATTACGCGCGTAAGCGCTTGACGTGCCCTTTCGATCCGCGTTGTGGTTTCCGGTGTAGGCTTTGAACGGTCTGAGTTCCCTCTAGTATCCGTCGAACCACGCGTGAGCTTGCATTGCGCGTACTGCGCATACGCCATCAACCCTACTTAGGGTTTGGTAGGGTTCAAGATGTTCTCTCCCTGATGTGTGTCAGAGTGAGGTTGGTCAGCCGTGTGCACTCGATGGCCGATTCCTTCACGATAACGAGCGCTTCAACATGAGTTATGAGATGAGTACTACATGCTGCAAAGGGTGCGCGCTTTCTCGATGCCTGTCGAGCGCGTCATGTGTGCATATGTATCGAGTGTTGCGAGAACATGTCAAAATTTTGCACTAGGTGAAAACACCCGGAAACACGCATGGCAGTCACCCTAGGACCCCAGACTGTTTGCACATGCACAAGTTTTAGAATGACAATTTCAATAGTTTAACGCGAGAAGCTCATTCGCTGAATTGGAAAATCATCCACCCAAGATCCGGCGGAATGGTTCAGAGGGATAATGGCTTTAATAGATAGTGTACTATGTAATTGTATTAAGATATATTTTTATATATTTGGATAAATTCGAATAGATGTTAAATACGACATACTTGAATGCTAAAAAGTTGCTTCAGACTGAGATTTAGCCACGCCCGTGTATGGGGCTATGGATGAGCCAAGTTTTCCATGTAAATTTACACTTTTACGTATTTAATTTCACTGTTCATGGCTCGTCGTAACCCACTGTCTCCTCAAACCTCCCAGATCGCCCTTTCGCCTTTTTCTTGAAAAATACCCCTCTAGTATGCTGCTTTTCACTTTTCATCCTGCCGTAATACTCACGCTTGATGGTACCAAGTACTGTCACTGATACTATGTCTGTCACTGATAGTATGTGGTAAAATTCTGTCTCACGGGCAATCAAATCCCCGATTCGAGCGAGCGAAAAGAACTCGTGGGATGTCGCGTTAGATTCACTCCGTAGTCCTAGTGGTCCTAGTCTGCAAAGTTGCACGCAAGCGATCAGAAGTGTCCATCGCCTCATACTTGATCATTGTTACACTCCATTCTGCGACAGTTCGTATAATATCTCAACTAGCTGTTGCGCAAGATGCAAGGCGTTCCCACACTCCGTATTTCTGAGGTACAGCGCTTACGCACGACTGTTGGTGCTTCATGTCGACGCACGAAACGATTTCGGTGTGCTGTTCGCGCCGATACTGCAGATACTCCGTTGAAGGTTCAGGTCGCTCAATTTGTTGTGGACCTAGTTCCAGGTGAACGTGGCCTGAGGATACTCTCTAAGGCTTTTCCGGAAAAAATTCGAGGGACTTTCTGTAACTTGCTAGATAGCTACAAAAGTCAAATGCTCATAGCGACTAAAGATGAAAAAGCCGCTTCGGTGCTTACGACATACATTTTCAAGGATATGGTCAAGGCGTATGCGGGTCAACTTCTTGGTACTCCATACGAGTTTCCATCTTATCACAGGGCCATCCGTGCACCCTATGACTACTTCCAAATGGCAAACATGTACATTGGCAGCCTCATAGATTTTGAACGCTCGATTATGCGCTACCCAGATCGCTGGACGACGATTCAATCCCAGCTTGACAGTGGTGAAAATGTTGTGTTGTTTGCAAATCATCAAAGTGAAGGAGATGCAGCGTTTATCCCGTTATTTACAGAGGTAACACATCCTGGGCTCGGGCAAAGAGTGACATATGTGGCCGGCGATCGTGTTGTTAGCGATCTCCTCGCGAAACCCTTCAGTATGGGTAAAGATTTGTTATGCGTGCACTCAAAGAAACACATGAATGATATTCCCGAAGAGAAATCAAAAAAAATGAAACAGAATTTGGCAACCGTGAAAGAAATGCAGCGTCTGTTGAACAAAGGTGGTATGTTGATATGGATAGCGCCAGCAGGTGGCCGAGATCGACGTGGAAATGATGGTACACTGTATCCAGACAAATTCGATCCACAAGCCATCGAGATGATGCGTAAGTTGGGCACGAAACCAAGTGCTGCGAAAACACACTTTTACCCTTTCGCTATGGCTACGTATGACACAATGCCACCGCCAGCGTCTTCCGAAAAGCAGATCGGCGAGAAACGCATCGTCAACTATACTGGCGCGGGATTAGCTCTCGGTGAGGAAGTGGTTGTCACAGACTTCACAGATAGTGAATCTCTCGCAGAGTATATATGGCAACAAGTCTCATACGAGTATGAAATCATAAAATCTTGCAACATTCCAGGTGGAGGAGTTGAAGAGCTACCTGCAGAAAGCATTCACCCTCCTCGTGCACCATCAATCCCCTCTCTGAGTGATCTTTGACTTTGGAGGCAAAGACACGCACCTGTCAGCGCGATGTATCGTGACAACTGATAAACGTGTTCCGCTTCTTCATAATCGCATAGACGAGGGAATCTCCAAATTAATTAAATAACTAATAGTTGCAACACCTGTAGGCGTCTTAACCTTGCCGCAGTGTGACTTTGTGACTCAAGGGATGTAATGCCACCAGTGTGATCTAACCGACTTCTGCGACGAAAACGTCGCCGCAGCGACGTCACAGGCGTCGCTACGCGCGTCAGGCGCTAATAACGACGTGTTTGCTCGAGTTTGTGCGTCTCCACCACTGCGTAAGTTGTGAGTCACTTTCCTAAATCGCCATCGACGCGCGCACGGTGACTCTGAATCATCGTTGCACAACCCTTACGCACTTCCACCGCATTTCTCATCCTTCTTCTTTTCGTTTTTGCGCGCGTTCGCGTTCGTGTCGGCGCGCGCAATGCATCTGTGGTTGCGCCCACGCAAATCGACCGAGCCACTTTTTGCTCCAGCGGGACCCTGATCGGGGTACTCTTTGACGGTTCATGATTCGTTATCACACCTGAAATTGTCGAAGGTGCAAAATGGCTGTAAAACCTTGCGGTAAGGTGAGATGTTGAGACACCACCCGTTGTGAGATGAAATGTTTGAATTTGCATTTTATCCTTGACGTCTGACGTGCGCCACGATCAAACCTCTGATCCTTTCTCGTCAAGTTTATCATGAACCGCCCTCTCTCGAAAGTATATTTGAAGGAGCGGGCGAGCGAGTGTTTACCAACACAACGTGCACGTCGTGGAATTCGTGGCAACTTGAAACGAGGTTGGAACAGAGTACGTGCAGCTAGTGGGAAACCAGAGTCGCATGATTTCCTCAAGCTCAAGGCGTTTTTAAGCGACTGGTGAGTATTTTCAAACGAATGAATAGTATCGATATTCAGGAACAATAGTAAATTTGAAGAAAGAGATGTTCTAGTTATGTCGGGAGGATTTTGCAACAAAGTTTTTAAGGTTCGAGCATACGGTGTAAAATTAAGACACGCTGAATATCTGTGAAGGTTAATGCAAGTTCGGGTAATCAGATAGTGAAGTTTTACAGTTCTGTCTCCAAGTTGCGCACACAACCTGAGCTGAGGTGAACTACATTGCATTACACTCCCAGCTTAACTCATTTTTCTCATGAGTAGAAATTTAGCAGATGTCTTATGCGCAGATCTCAAATTATCTCCAAATGTATTGAAGAAATCAGGTTGTGGAATAGCACATGAGTTCATTTGTGGCGAAGTCCTCACAGAGGAAGAACTGCATAATGCAAGTGATGAACTGCTTCGCAACATTGCAAGAAAGTGCGACATGTGATAATCACATTTAAAACCACGTTTCAACCTCAAATACAGAATTCACACACTTCACACTTTAGAGGCACCACAGCCATATGGTAATGATTTAATCATCTACGTGTTTTGTGAAAGACGTCTGACACCACCAACAGGAACCACCCCTTTAATCTGGACCTGGCTCGAATGTATGTTAGCTCACATCGATCCGAACTCGGTATAACACTTTCTACGTTGTTGATTCACGTGGTAACTCGTTAGCTTGTAGATTGCTCTACTTGATTTTGTGTCTTTGGAGGTGATCACACTATTGCTTTATTGTGAAGGCATCTTTACACACGTTATCAAAGGACCTGAAGGGAGAGGTATTACAGATGAAAAACAGTATAAAGGTGTGCCTAACTTAATTTTGCGCATCTATCGATCGATTCGACACCGTAGGCGAATAATCTTCCGGTTGTCTTTTGTCATGGGGATCTGAAACCTTCAAATTTATTATTTGATAGTGAGCAGGTACATCAAGACATTCCTTGTTCTACTCCTTAGTTGACCACCGCAACAGATATGGTTGATTGATTTGGAGTTAGCGGGTCCAAATTACCGTGGATTTGATCTCATGAAGTTATTTCGCGCAAAACCAGAGCTATTTTCAGTAAGCAATTCCTCTCATGATATTGTTTATGGAGTAAAAGTTTTATAAGGAGGAATCATTCAAATATTTCATGTCTTGCTATGCCGAAAATGGTATCACACCTTTGAGGACTGCATATAATTTCTTATGCCGTCTTTTCTTATCTAGAACCTCGCACGACGGTAGATGAACTTATTCTAGAATGCAGAACGTGTGAGGCCTTGACCTGGCTCGAGGTTTGTTCTCTATCTACGGCACCGTACAGAGGCTGACATGCTCCAGGCGGCAATTTTTTTTGCACTGATGTTGAGTGCACAAATTGGTAAGCCGGTATCTAGTACCTTTTAGTCAAAATCCACGGTAAGTACTTCAGGAGACTATGCACACAATGCAGAACTGCTCGAGAACAGGTGGAGCCTGTACTTGTCCGCCAAGCATTTCGAATAACGACGTATACACACATCACGCAAACGAACTTCAGGTATCTGATGTTACGCCAGAATTTCTTTATTCACTCACACCCATATAGTTGTTCTGCTAAGGGACTAGCTCAAAAACACCTACAAAAAACAGAGCGCACACTGCTGTCAAGAAGGGATTGTCCCATGTGTGAGGAGCCCAAGCCTCACTGATAGTCATGGTAATAGGCAATAGGACTAAGGAGAATAGGAATTGTGACGAAGTAAACTGTTTTCGAAATGGCACCAACCCAAGCAGAGAGACCAAGTAAACACACGCACTTCCTTCATAAGTTCTTTCAAACGTGCCCGCACAGAGTGAACCTTCATACCAAAGGGCTGACGTTTTGTACTTGTTCTTTCCCCAACGTACGCCGATGGGTTCGGCTAGTCCATCACCAAACACATTTATGATCATGGGTAAAACAGCCAACTTCATTCGGCTTTCATCGTTTTGGGACACCAAGTACAAATTGAGTAGTAGAATAGCGACATAGTTGCCACAAATTTGAGAAAGCATCCATGTCAGGGTGTACGGACGATCTTTTACCCGATCGTTCGAACGAAATGCTATCATAAGTACACTATACTTTCGCCGGACTGGTTTGATTAGCGCCAAAAATGGTAAAAATTGGAACCAACACGCCCAGGTGAGCTCAAGTACTTGAGGAAGGCCTGGTTTACGACTAGGCCAGGCAAAGTGCAGAGAGATGGGCAAAGCGTATGCGAACATGTGACAAAGCTTTCGACTATAGCTTTCGTTCAAATCGTAAAATACAACGCAATAACCGCAAGTTGCGAACACAACAGTTAGTGCTATATTTTGCAAGACAAGTTTGCACCAAAAAACGAAATCTGGTCGAAAAAGCACAGCTTCATCCAGGTAGACTAGAAGTACCCAGAACAAGATCAAACACGTGACGAAAACAGAGGTCCGTCTACTTTCATCGACACTCCAATCTTCACCGTAAGCATTCATGTCGACTAAATTTAGCTGCCCGACAGCTGTCAGAAATGAAAGTGAACGCTTGGGTGTTTCAGGTGACACAGCCACCACTCCATGCGCTTGCTCATCTCTCTTCAGCGCGACGTTCTCACACATGACACACTGAACCTATTCACTCCAGGATTTGCGGATTTTAGATGTTGTCGCACTCAATGCTGTGTGTAAGTCGAGATCAGGCGCAAGAAAATGTGAGGAAAGCGAATGTTTGACTTCCATGAGTTTTCTGCAGCAAACAGCGGAACTGAAGCGCAAAACCACTCACTCACGTCTCTAGCCACGCATACAAGCTCAGAATCGGATTTCAGGGTCCAACATAATCACGATTCGCGCATACGGAAGTCATTTAAAAATATTCAGTACACCATCTGCTCGGCAAATGTATACTTTAAGTTGCGTAAAAAGTGCAGAAGTGGGCACTGATGCCAGTGTGTGAAAATTTCGGAACCAAAGCTCACTTTCAAACTACGAACTTCCATAACAGTGATTACTACTCGTTACGAAATATGTTGTCAAATATCTACGCGAAGTACAAGCCTTTATACTACTCGTTACGAAATCGATTGAGACTAATACTTCTGTGATCGTACCTGATAGTGTTAACATTCACAGACGGGTCGTCTGAAAACCATAGAGATGACACTCCATCGTTGCTTGTGAAATCCTCTTGACGGTGATAAATCTAGCGTGCCAGTGCGGACATTCCACTAGATTCCGCCTCTAGTCCCCTTACAGAGCACGAAGGTGAAACCTGTCACTGATCGGTTGTATCGCACATACTCGACGAGCGCCTTTATTGTTCGCTTTTACGCACTATTGCCCAAGCCGCG
>MDTC01185711.1_pt1 | contig 13460 bp, 12 predicted proteins | sample 811181 | NCBI WGS metagenome assembly MDTC01 (sample SAMN05326644, study PRJNA326480) | marine metagenome | isolation source: seawater | place: Pacific Ocean: North | collected 2011
ATGGGGTGGGAGCCGCCATACCCACAATGCATCGGATGTGGCCATGAAGTCGATGGACTTGGAGTCCGAATCAGGCCACTCAGTGACGGAACTCACGTTGTCGCCGTTTGGTCCCCTGCCCCTCAATGGGCTGACGAAAACGGAGTTATCCCACGAGAGTTTGTCTGGACTGCTTTTGATTGCGTTACGGCATACGTACTTTTCGTAGACCCACCCGAGAAGGCAGGCGGCGGTGCAGTAACGGGAAATATTGCAGCCCAGTTTTTCGACGACGTTCATGTTGGCGAGACATACACATTCCAGTCCTGGCGAGAACGCGATGACGAACGAAGCATTATCTGCGGAGGTGCTCTGTACGGCGCAGGGGGGCTAGTAGCTGTAGCAGACCAAGAAATGATCCGAACAAAAGACTGGGGCTTTCAGATACCGTCCGAACCTCTAGCCATATAATTTCTCGCCCACATTCAAAAGGATCCAGCAATGGCCGAATCAGTTGAACAACACTACGGAAACGACGGCATTGTCCAGCGGATCGTTGAAGCCTTGACCCAGTCAGGTTTTGATATGGAAAACCTCGATCCTGACGTATTAGCAGGAGCGGACGAATTTCATATCGGAGGACGCGAAGGCACAATTCAGGTTGCGTCGGCGATCAACATCAACGCTGAACATCAGCTCCTCGATGTTGGATGCGGAATTGGGGGAGCCGCCAGATTTTTTGCACGGTCTACTGGCGCATCCGTCACCGGGGTCGACCTGACGCCCGAGTTCGTTGGGGCAGCTATTGAGTTAACCAATCTTGTGGGAATGAGTGGACAAATCGATTTCAAAGTTGGTTCAGCGACCGACCTCCCATTTATGGACGACACCTTCGATGCAGTAACCATGCTTCATGTCGGGATGAACATCGCAGACAAGGACCAGATGATGAGCGAGCTTGCAAGAGTCTGTCGACCACAGGGAACAATCTTGATCTACGACGTAACAATCACCAAAAAGGGTGATCTGCCTTATCCCATGCCGTGGTCCTCGACTCCCCAATTCAGCTTTCCCGAGCCTGTCGAAAACTACGAAAAAGCAGCGGCTCAAGCTGGTTTACGTCATATAGGCAACTCAGATCACTATGACTTAGCCGTTAAATTCTTTAACGACCCACCCGCTGCCCCGCCAATAGTGACGCTCGGTCATTTAATGGGCCCTCGCATGATGCAAATGAAAGACAACGCAGCTGAAGCAGTAAATCAAGGTCTGATTAGCCCAGTAATGATGGAGTTTCGGGTTCCCTAAGATCAGAGAACTTTTTCGGTAGCAACTCGTCGGACATCCATTTCAAATCGAAGACCCTCAATCGGAGGGTGGGCGACATGCCAGTGGATCCCATTTGCTACTGCGGGGCCGATTCGCTCAACCAATACCTCGCCAGCTTGGCTAAACCAGTCTTCAGCACAATAAACATCGATAACGGTGCAGTCGTGCCAACGAACTCCAATGGAAGTCATGCGATCCTCCATTTCTTGACACACCTGCTCAATTCTCGATCGCCACGCCTCTTTATCGCTCCGATCTTTAGCGACAATGCTGCTCACCTGAAGGTCGCTCTGATCCATCAAGTCACCCGCTCCAGCTATTACGAACGAGGTGTAATCAGGATTGCCGCCTGCCCTCACATAGCTGAACGCGTAGAGAGAAGTGGTAGCAGGTGGGTAATGAACGGGTGCAACATTTGTTCGTGCAATGGGGTTTTCATCGTCGTTCAAAAGACCCCAACTGTTTAATAAAGACCTGTATTCGTCATTGAACTCAATAAATCCTTCAAACGAATGTGGCCGAGAGCAGCGAAGCTCAACGGCGCATAGTGCAGACCTGTCAACGCCGTCACCTTCGGTAATGACCTGAATACGTTCAAAACCCTGACGCCAAGAAACCTCTTCTGCCAAGGTGACGCGAACAATCTCACTTCCCGAAGACGCCACTACCCCGCCGGAATATGGGTCGATACCAGGGACGTATGAGAACGGAGCTACCGGACTAAGTCGCACATTCATAAGTACCTCTCGTTGATATAGAAATCATTCTTTCACTGCGAGGAACTCTCCACTGCGAATTATCGAATTGCGATATCAGGTGCATCAAATTCTTGTCGCGACTACGGTCCTGCCCATGGGAGAAATGGTTTCATTTGCAAGTAACGGACACGACGCCAGAGGACATCTGGCCCTACCAGATAGCGGCTCAGGTCCCGCGGTCATGGTTATTCAAGAATGGTGGGGTTTAAATCCACAAATGAAGGGGGTTGCTGACTATCTAGCTGACCAAGGTTTCGTAGCATTAGCACCAGACCTTTATCACGGTGAATTAGCTGGCCATGACGAGATGGACAAAGCCGGCCAACTAATGACCGATCTTCCACCAGAACGAGCAGCTCGAGATATGAGTGGAGCCGTCGACTTCTTGCTGAACCATAACGCGTCATCTGGGGATGGAGTTGGGGTAGTCGGATTCTGTATGGGAGGCCTCCTTAGTTTCATGATCGCGGCTCTACGCGGTGACGCTGTAAAGGCCGCCGTTCCGTTCTACGGATTCCCTCAAGGCGACCAAGAACCTGACTGGTCAGGTTTAACTGCCTCGGTTCAAGGTCACATGGCGTCACCCGACGATTTCTTTACACCTGAAGCAGCAACAGATCTCGGTGAACGTCTTCAGGGGATGGGCAAAGACGTGCAGATCACTATTCATCAAGCCGGCCATGGGTTCATGAACGAAGAAAACCCTATGGGAGCATTCGACGAAGGTCTTGCAGCCGAGCTGTGGCCTCAGGTAGTGGGCTTCTTACAGTCCAAGCTTGGCTGATTCATTAATTAACAGGGTCAACACCCGCAACAGTCACGCGCCGCATGACGCGTCGACGAGCAGAAATTTCATATGGGCGCAACCGGTGAAGAGTTGACCGGTTGTCCCATATCACCAAGTCATTCGCTGCCCAGTGGTGCTCATAAATGAACTGTGTTTGCGTCGCTGCTGTAAGAACTTCTTCAATAAGCTCACGACCTTCATCAAGGTCCATGCCTTCAACATGCGAAACATGGCCGCCCATGTAGAGGGACTCACGGCCATCCGCGTGGCTGCGGATCCATGGGTGGCTTACTGCAGGATATTTTTCTTGCTCTTCCGAGCTCATTGGCTCCATACGACCCGGGTTGTTAGCTCGACTGTAGACATAGCTATGAATCAATCGTTTACCCTCAATCGCAACTCGCAAATCGGCGGGAAGCTCCGCTAAGGCAGAGAACATGTCCGCGAACTGGGTCTCACCTCCAGAATCAGGTACTTCTACCGCGTAAAGCATCGTGCATAGACAAGGAACTTCTCGAAAAGAGCTGTCAGTATGCCAACGCTCTGTACCTCTCAAAAAAACCGCCTGAGGCTCTTCGTAATCGACGACTTCACCATCTCGTCTGACATTCGTTAAATCGAAGATTTCTGGGTGATCGGGGTGCCGTTTCTCAGGTTCTGGAAGAATTTCCAATTCCCCAAACGCCCGACCCAATTCGACAAGCCGAGCAGGAGAAATTTTCTCCCCTCGCATTAGCAGAACCCCGTGCTCGTTCAATCCAGCAGCCAGCGCTTCAACAAGTTCTTCATCAATATCGCGGTGCTGGTCTAATCCGTGTATCCGTGCGCCAAAATCATTTTCAAGTTTCTCGAACTCAAGATTCATATTCATCCAGCAATCTGAAATTCTTCAGAACCGACTGGCACAATCGCAGAGAAATCGCGGGCTGCGTAGTACTCCGCCCGCTCATAGGTTTCACCTCGATTATCGACAGGGCAAACGTTTACGAATAGCAGCAACCTTCGTAGGGGACTGATATTGACAGTAGAACCATGCACAACGGTCATATCCATGAAAAGCACGGAACCTGCGGGCCCAGTTATCGTTTCCAGTCCGTATTCGTTTACAAGTCGAGCCATTGTTTGCTCGGTGATGTCGTAGCGGTACTTCGAAACCTCTTCAAAATCGGGAGAAGTCGGATCCAGCGAAGCCGTCGAAACAAGGCCCTCTTTATGCGAGCCAGGTACCCCAAGCAATGGCGCGTTTACTTCAGTTACATCATCGAGAAAGACACCAATCATGACTCCTCGAGGCTCCGGAACTCCATCGACTCGGTGATAGGTGCCGAAGTCTTGATGCCAAGCAACAACTGACCCATTTGTCTGTTTGATGTTGATACGAGATTGGTGAACATACACATCGTTGCCCAAGAGAGTCTTACTTGGGTTAATGAGATCTTCGTGTCGGCACAGAACCGCAAGCTGTTCGTCAAATAAATGCATCCCCCACGAAACATGCGGGGAACCGTCTGCTTCGCGTCCTACCTCAGGGCCCGGCCGTTCTAAAACCTGAAGTGCCGCATCGCTAAGTAGCTGAACCTCATCACTGTTAAAAACAGAGGGGGCGACTGTCCATCCACGATCTCTGAACTCTTGACACTGATTCTCAGTCAGATCCATTTTCAGCAACTCCCGTACGAATTTGTTCGATTCCATTTTGTAAAGCAGACATCATCAAACCGATGTCGTAGCTATAACTGACCATCCGAAATCCTCGCTTCACCCAGTCAATACCGGTCTCCACTGATCCAGCAAGACACGCTGCTGTCTTCCCATGTGTTTCGCAAGCTCCCAAAATCACGTCAATGCCTTTTTGCATTTCAGGGTGGGCTGTATCCCCCGGAACTTCAAGAGAAAGCGAGAGGTCTCCATGTCCCAAATGAGCAACATCAACTCCGGGAACAGACATTATTTCTTCGGCGTTAGCGATTCCTTTCGCCGACTCAATAAGGACGCAAACCATGGTTCGTTCGTGAGCGCCAGCGATAATCTCAGGCACCGAGTCTGAGCTGTAGTCATCGTGAGCCCCACCAAACATCGCTCCGCGTTGACCTTCTGGCGGATACCTAGTCCATTTCACAAACTCTTCCGCCTGCTCCGCGCTCTCACACATTTGAAAGAGCATTCCTGCGGCACCCAGATCAAGCAAACTTGCCGTGTACTGGTAGGTCGTATCAGGCGGACGGACAAGAGGAACAATGTCTAGGCCTCGACACAACGCCAACTGAATCTTCATTTCCTCCATAGAGAACCCACTGTGTTCCATGTCATAGAAAACGAAGCTAGAGCCAGCGTTTTGAAGTATCTGAGGTAGACCGGCGCTAAGGAATTCAAAAACCATGGTTCCATAACGCGTGTCACCGTTCGCCAATTCAGCTTTCAAAGGATTAGGACGCATCCGGTAAGTGTGGCAGATCTGACGGCCACATTTCATATGAGTACATCAGGTTCCTATCGCTCTCGGTATCTGCTCTTTCGTCAGCCACCACTAGCCCGCAGAGAACACTCAATTTCAGTTCTCTGCGAATTTGAAACATGTTGCAAATTATTTAGTGCTAAATATAAACCGTTGTTATAATTCAACTAACGGGTGACCGACAAAGCCGGGCCCAACTCATTACAAAGGACAGAACAGTGAAGATGTCTCGAGCAATGACAGACACATTGACCCTATATCTCGACGAAATAGGTAAACATCCCCTCTTGACCAAGGAGGATGAGACACGCCTATCTGACCAAATCCGAAAAGGCCAAGAGGCATCCGCCCAGATGGAAACCGGTGCCTATCGAGATCTAGCTGAGTTAGAAAAACTCGAGAGGCTTGTCAAAAAAGCTGATCGCGCCAAGGAAAAATTCATTCTCGGCAATTTACGTTTGGTAGTAAGCGTTGCAAAAAAATATCCAATAACAGGTTCTTTGGAGCTTGAGGATTTGATCCAAGAGGGCAACGTAGGACTCGAACACGCTGTCAAAAAATTTGACGGCCGAAAAGGCTTCAAATTCTCTACCTACGGAACTTTCTGGATTCGACAAGCAATCAATCGACTTATCGATCAGCACAGCAATCTAATAAGAATCCCGGCTGACACTCACAGCGCTTTGCGTCGCCAGCTACGAGAAGCAGACAGCAATTCTCCCGGACTCACATCAGAGATGAACAGAATTCATGCGCTTACCCAAGTGACCTCACTTGACAGTCCCGTAATCAGCGACGAAGACAAAAATCTTCATTCCGTCATCGCGTCATCAGATCGTTCTCCCGACGACTTCGTACGCGATTGGCACGAAGCCGAAACAGTTCGAAAGGCTCTCCAACGCCTTCCGGCGAAGACCCAAGCAATGTTGAAATACAGATTCGGCTTTGACGATGGCATCGAACGTACATTTCGCGAAATTGGCGATCTTCTAGACGTATCAGCAGAAAGTGCACGCAGAACCGTGGCGAAAGCCATTTCGCAACTAGCCACCGAACCATCCTTGATCGACTAAACACAATTGAATTTTCTTAACCACCCCGCCGAAAGATCAAGTTGACTGACAAGCGGTTAAAGACCTCAGTCATGGTTTTTACTCGAGATCTACGAATCGACGATAACCCAGCTTTGGTAGCAGCACTCCAGGCTCAAAACACCAGTTTCTTATTTGTGTTTGACCAGCAAATTCTGATGTCTGGAGATTATTCAGCTAAGAAGCTCCAGTTTCTGGACGAAGCAATAAGCGATTTATCTAAATCCCTCGCGTCATTAGGCGGAGACCTGACCGTGCGAAAAGGTAGATGGCTCGAAGAGGTCAAGGCCCATGTGACACACGTGAACGCCGCTGAGCTACATATAGCCAAAGATCACAGTAACTACGCAAGACGTCGTCTCACGGATCTCAATACTTGGTGTGGGTCACAATCAATCGCATTGCACTCCCACCCTGGCATCACCGCAGTTGAGCCAGGACAACTTCAACCCGCAGGCGGTGGTGAATATAAAGTCTTCACTCCCTTTTGGAAAGCTTGGCTTAAAGCCCCAAAGCGAACACCGCTAGCTGCTCCTTGTGCGATAAAGAAGCCACTTAGAGACATCCCATCCGATCTGATCACACAAGATCCAACAGCTCCCAAAGGAGGCGAATCATTCGGCACCCGCCAACTCATGACCTGGCTTGAGGACAGTGTGAAGAGCTACGAAGATACACGTGACTTTCCATCACAAAACACAACCTCTTTACTTTCGCCGTATCTACATTTTGGCTGTATCTCTCCGCTGAGAGTTCTAACACTGGCTAACAACCGCCAAGGATCCGAAGCATTTATTCGCCAACTTGCCTGGCGAGAGTTCTTTACACAGATACTTGCTAAACGCCCTGACGCTTCCGTCGTCGATTACCGCGACCGTGGTTACCAGTGGACCTACAACAAAAAACAATTTGACGCCTGGTGCTCTGGTTACACAGGGGTTCCCCTCGTAGACGCCGGCATGAGGCAACTAAACCAACAAGGTCTGCTGCACAACCGCATTCGCATGGTCGTCGCGTCCTTTCTCGTCAAAAATCTCCACCATGACTGGCGTCTTGGGTCTAGCTATTTCATGTCCCAACTCATAGACGGAGATATCGCCAGCAACTCTCTCAACTGGCAATGGGTTGCCGGGACAGGTACTGGGAACAACCCACATCGCGTTCTGAATCCCACAACTCAGGCAAAGCGATTTGACCGAACCGGGAAATACATTAGAACTTGGATTCCCGAGTTATCAGAGTTACAACCAAATGATGCAATCGATCCATCAAACTCGATACGTCGCAAGGTCGGTTATCCCGAACCAATTGTTGATCACCACCAGAGTGTCAAGGCGTTCAAACAAAACGCGACCAAAAATAACGAGCAAAAGAGCTTCTACTTTCCCAACGACGCGTCCTAACTGATATTCATTGCAAGCATGAATCGGGAGCTTGAAAACATCTCACCATCAACTTTCAAGTTCTCATCAAACCATTCAAGCCCTGCTGCCAAGTGGCGCCGTCGCAGCAGAACTATTCCAGCTTTAGTTCTTGCCTTCGCCCTGACCTGGCTGCTCTTGCCCGCTCTATTAATAGTCACATTTCTTCGAGATCTCATCAGAGACAGAACTCTTCCAACCGTGAGACTGACCGTATTCGGCGCCTGGTGGCTTTCTATGGAACTCCTAGGAGTGTTGACGGCATTTTTTTTCTGGTTGATCTTCGCTCCCCCCAAAAAATTACAGAGTGACCGATCGCAGAGATGGCACAGCCGGTTACAACGAACCTGGGCCCGAAGTCTCGCTTGGGGAGCCAGATTTACAATCAGGCTTAGATGGAGCACCGAAGGACTCGACTGCCTGCACCGCTCAGGCCCAATAGTTGTTTTGGCGAGGCATGGCAGTCAGGGTGACGCACTCTTAGCTGCAGCGCTCCTCTCCGGTGAGGGCCGCAGACTCCGTTTCGTGCTCAAACAACAACTCTTAACAGACCCCTGCCTAGATGTCGTCGGTCATCGAATACCTAACTACTTCGTCAATCGCGATTCAGTAAACAATCAAGAAGAACTCCAAAACATCAACTTACTTGCAGAAGATTTAGATCAAGATGAAGCCCTAATCATCTTTCCGGAAGGAACGCGATTCTCTCAAGAAAAATTGGCTGCAGCTCTCCTAAATTTGCATGAAACAAGCCCACTTAGAACCGCTACCGTCGCGAATCTACGCTCGGTTCTTCCGGTTCGAACAGCGGGCACCTTGGCTGTTCTGTCAGCTTCAAAGGCCGACATTGTGATTTGCAATCACGTAGGCATTAGCGATATTTCCTCTCTTCAAGAACTCCGCGACGAAGTACCGCTAAGAAACCCACTCCGCTTCAAACTTTCACGAGTGCCACGGAAGGAAATGCCGGAGGTCAGCGACGAAGTCGCAGTAACGCAATGGCTAGACGACCGGTGGATCGAGGTAGATGAGTGGGTCACCAAAAACGAGAATGCCTCTTTACCAAAGACGTGGAATTAGCAACGGCGTGTTCTTTTTGTATTCGACATATGAAGCATCATCTTTCCATCGACGATCAGCTTTAGCTTCCAACATGGGAACGCCTGAGATTTTGGTCAAAAGAGTCCATACAAAAATAGGCGACACCAAAGTAGCTAACTGCCATCCAGTAAGAACCGGTAAAGCGGCTATCGAAAGCCCACTCCAGAGGAGCACTTCTCCAAAATAATTCGGATGCCTCGAACGACTCCACAAACCAGTGCTAATAAATGAGTCGTTGCCTGCGCTACGGAACTTTTTCTTCTGCTCATCAGCGACCACTTCAAGCGTCATACCGAGAAGCCATATTGCGAGTCCAGTCGCTTCAACAAAACCGATCTGCTGAGCATCGCCATCGCCAATGACACTTAGAGCGGCAGCAGAAGTAACTACTACCCAAGCCCCTTGGAGAGTCCAGGTCATCAAAAACCAAAGAAAATCTAATTTCATCTTCTCAAAACGTTTATCTTCGCCAGTCAAACGAATACGCGTGACTAAAAACGACCCCAACCTGACCGCCCATAGGCATACGGCGCCAGCAAGAAATACGTCGAGTAATCCTAAATTCGACCGCGAAACAAAAACTGCGATCAACACAACCACAATAAAAGAACCCGACCCTAGTAGATCGAAAAATCGTTCAGTCTGGTAACGCCACGCAACAACGAAACCACCCCATTGAACCAGCAGAGCAACTATTGCACCCACGATTACCGGCGGAACCGTAAATGCTTGCCATACACCAGCAGACCCGCTCCAAGAAACGACTGCGATAAGCAGGAGTCCGAAGATCACACCGGTCAGTGAAATTGATTTCTTCATTTAAATCTCATGGTTAAGTGTCAGAAACTGAAACGGTTTCAGCTCTTTTCGCTATTGCCTTCAACATTCGTCTAAATATCACTGCATGGGCCGGGACTAGGGAAAGCCAATAGATCCGCCCCCACAAACCTCGTGGAACAAAAACCGCTTTTTGTTCAATAACACAGCCGGGGCCCTCGTCATCAACTGACCATTCAAGCCATGCATGGCCAGGCACTTTCATTTCAGCACGCAGACGCAGCAGTCCGGGTTGAACTTCGACAGCTTCAAAAAAATCCACCGGATCTCCAACCCTCAGCTCTGTTGGATGTCTTCTCCCACGACGAAGCCCCACACCACCGAGCAATTTGTCTACAAACCCCCGTAACGCCCACAGCCAATTGAACGTTAGCCACCCGGTGTCACCGCCAAGCGATCGGAGAACAGCCATCGCTGATACTGAGTCGCAGTCACATTTTTCTTGTCGACGATCAACAAAGATACGGCCACCTGCCCAGGCTGGGTCGCTCGGATCGGGGGCAGCGGCTCCAAACTCGTCGTTGCTTCGGCGATCATTGCTCCACCGGGTTGGTAGTTCTTGTCCTCGTACGTTGGACATGGCGTATCCAATCGACTCTTCGAGACTTTGATTGGAACGACCCCGGGCACAGCCACCACCTTGATCTGCTACAACCACATCGCTGGTGAGCGAATCAATCAAAGGACGGGCCAGGCGGATTGGTAATGGGCTAACCAAGTTCACCCAATGAGACGAAAGTCGGGGTGTCAATACAGGCACCGGGAGGATCAGCCGTCGAGGCAAGCCAGCCACTTGGGCATATGACTGCATCATGTCCTGATATGTGACGACATCAGGGCCGCCTATATCAATTGTCTTGTTATAGAACTCTGGCCGGTTCAATACGTGAACAAGATCTTCGAGAACATCAGTTATAGCTACTGGCTGACACTGAGTCTGAGAGACCCACTTAGGTACAACCATGAACGGAAGAACTTCAACTAGCGACCGAAGCATCTCAAACGAAGCGCTACCAGAGCCAATAATGACGGCCGCTCTGAGTTCAGTCACGGGAGTAGCACCTGAAGCTAAAAGCCGGCCTACTCGATGGCGGCTGGAAAGGTGGTCTGATTCGTCAATCCCGTCATGGCCCAATCCCCCTAAATAAACGATTTGCTGGAGACCTTCTTTCTCAGCGACACGAGAAAATTGTTCAGCCATGCTTGATTCGACTTTTGCAAAATCTTCCGAGGACGACATCGAGTGCAACAAATAGTAGGCAGTTTGTGCTCCAGCTAAAGCAACTGAAATGTCATCAACTCGCGACAAGTCGGCCTGCACAATCTCGACCTGATCTTTCCACCAGCGATCAGATAACTCTTCGGGACGTCGAGCCACGCAACGAACCGAGAGGCCCTCAGCTAACAGCTGGGGAACAAGCCGTCCTCCCACATATCCCGTGGCTCCAGTAACGACTACAAGAGAATTATTGGGACTCACCGAGCAGTTCCAATTGGTTCAACATCGATGGGAAACCATTGATGGACACGACATTGTCTGGCAAGTCTGGCCAAACTCCGCCAATCATCACGGGAGTCGTTGGAAGGGACCCATGGACCGCTTCGACCACCTCTATCAGAGTTTTCTCCGATGTAGAGCTGACGGTGCTCAACACGATGGCTACAAGCTCATTAGTCGATAAAGCTGCTTTGACAATCGTGTCAACCGGCGTGTCCGCTCCCAGGTTGATAGGGCTAAAACCACGACTTCGCACTAATTCGGCGCACATAGCTGCCGGCAAACCATGTGTTTCAAGCGGTGGACATGCGATAAGAACGCTTCCTCGTTTGCGTCCACGACGTTGAGGTAAACCCTGCATACGCCCAAGAATCGACAGGACGATGCTGGAAGCTCGGTGTTCTTCGTAAACCTCTAAGCGCCCATGAGCCCATTGATCACCAACAGCCCGCAACGCCGGAACGACCACTTCACATATAACGTCCTCAACACTGGCACCCACATCGAATGCTCCCTGAACTATGGACCAGGAACCCGGTTGGTCTCCGGTCAGCAAAGCTTGCAGAAACAAGCCAGATTTTTTCCCTAGCGAGCGATGTCCTCGCCCCGCTGGCGCCGGTTCAATCTGGGAAAGAGAATCTAAGTCCGCGAGGGAAACCTCCCAGCTACCACCATTTTTATGGCCTACTAACTTGCCAGAACGAACATACTTGTAGACCGTCATGTAATGGAGGCCAAGGTGTTCCGCTGCCTCATTCAGGCTCAACATTTTGGTGGGGCTATTCATTGTTTCCCACTCTTTCGAAGCGCAACACGGGGGTTGGCTTCGCTGTTCATCAATCTGTCTTGCATCTCGTCTCTACGGTTTGACAGGTCTCGCCAGGTCAATACTTCGACATCGTCTCTGATCCCAGCCGCACGACGGAAAGAGGATTCAGAAACTTCCAAGTCCTGAACCGATAGTCCTAATTCAGCGGAAACTCGGAAGCCATGTTTCGTTAGAAATCCAGCACTTATGGCCGAGAATTCTCCAAGCAGATCCATTTCGGGATCCATTTTTTGGATAAAGGAAGCCAGGTAAGCAAAGTTCTTGACGAAGAGCATCAGCTCTTTCGGGATTCGGGCGCCGCTAGCAAGCAATTCTTTAAGCAACGTCTGAAATTCGGATACAAACTGCTCTTCTGTCAACTGAAGCGGGTCGAAATCGACGCGGTCTAGCTGGAGTTTCTGAATAAGTTCCTCTATGTCTGCATCTGGAGGGAAAGCACCTAAGTCTCTGACTGCCGAAACTTGAGTGCGGACATCACCGGACATCAGTCCAGTTACATATCGAAGAAACGAAATGCGGCGCTCATGTTCGAGTCGTCCGACCATTCCATAATCAACAAGACCAATTACCCCCTCTTCACTGACGAACAGGTTCCCGGCGTGGAAATCGCCATGGAAGATGCCATGAAGGGCCGCCCCTTCGATTAATCCATCAACCATGTGTCTAAAAAGGTTTCGGGCTGCTTCATCACTGAGTTGTTCTGAATCAAGACGAGTCAGCGGTGTGCCTGGTACACGCGACATCACAATGACCCTTGTAGTTGTCATATCTAAATTGGGTTCAGGCGTTGCCCAACGACCGCGTTCTCCGGTCGCCAATGCTCGACGGATTTCAAAGAGATTGGCAACCTCAAGTCGAAAGTCCAACTCTTCAGAAATAGTTTCAGCGAAGAGCTGAACTAGCGCTGGCGGGTTTGCCAGCGCAGAGACCGGTATTTTTCCAACTAACCGAGGGGCCACCCAGGCCAAGACCCGCAGATCTCGCACAACTGTCTTGTGAATTGAGGGGCGTTGGATTTTGACGACAACCTCAGATCCATCTTTCAGCACTGCACTGTGGACTTGAGCAATTGAAGCAGCAGCGAAAGGTTCTTTTTCAAATAGATGGAAAGACTCCGATACAGGTCCTAAATCTTTCTTCAATATTCGTTTAATTTTTCTCCACTTCGAAGGCTTAGCTTGATCTCGACAGCGAGAACATTCGTCGACTAACGCCTGCGGGAAAACACCTTCTGCCGCGGAGATAAGTTGAGCAAGTTTTACGTATGTCGGTCCGAGCCGTTCAGCTGCAATCCGAAGTCTTCGATAGAGCGAAGCAATCCTTTGTTCCTCAGGCAAGCGGCGATCTAAAAACTTCCAAGCTAATAGGGCCCAAC
>MDTC01001214.1_pt1 | contig 13459 bp, 11 predicted proteins | sample 811181 | NCBI WGS metagenome assembly MDTC01 (sample SAMN05326644, study PRJNA326480) | marine metagenome | isolation source: seawater | place: Pacific Ocean: North | collected 2011
AAAGATGTTACTTAAATCTAAGTTTTTAGAATATGTGGAGATATAATGTTCTATTTCCGATACTATTGTTTCACTCGTACATTCGAGTGATAGCATTTGATTGTCTCTTATTTTTAATTTTAGAAGTATCCGAGTTATATCTGCACTCATTTTCTCAACTATACTTTTATTTACGGAATATTTAAATAAATTTAATAAAAAGATTTCATAATTTTTGTCACACAAATAAACCTTCCAATTTGTTGTCTAGTTTTGATGGCCTAAGTCGATTTTCCCTATTCTTTAATCAAAAATAGAAATTTATTATATCGAAATATTTATTAAGAATATTATCTAGTAAATACTAGGAATTAGATTTTTTAAGAGAAATGAGGTGATTAAAATCAATGGGACGACCATATAAATGTCCATACTGTAATGGAACATATACAACTTGGAAAGGCTACAGAAAAACACAACAAGGCACAAAAAGAATCAGAATATGTAGAGATTGTAAGAAAAGATTTACCACAAAAATTTCACTCTAGAACTTTCATCAAGCACAATTTGAAATTGAATTATTGTGCCAAATGAATAATTATTTTCAGATTATTTTGTGTACATACCTATTCAAAAATCTATGAAAATAGCATTTCAAAAAAGAACTTCTCTTTTCAAAATATTTTATGATTCGAATTAAAATTAGATTTTATTCAAAGCTTATTTTCGAGAATTTCCTACTAACCCTCTTTTCAAATGTACTATACTTTATCACAATATCTATTTTTATATATAGTCGTTTTAAATAGAACCATACAACCTATTGTATATTAATGATTTACAAAGATACCGACTATACGTTAAATGCATACTTTTGTTTATTATGCGAATAGTTTTGCCGCATTAAACGAAGAAAATATATCGGGAAATTAGGGATGGACGCTTGATGTTGTGATTCAACTAAACGATTAGGATTTTAATTATAGGAATAAACTTTCTTCATAATTTAGAGACGGTCCGATAATGGATTCTTTTGGTGTATGCAAATTGCCGCCACTAACCCAAATCTTTCCACCAAGACTTTTTTCAAATAATTCCAACTTAGTAGATATCCACACGAAGTTATTAGATCTATCCGAGCCAACCTGCTTGCAGATCATCTCTTCTCGTTCGAGTGAATTAGTTAAAAATAATAACCTAAATCCATTGAACAATGTATTCCATTTTTTCTGGTATCGTTTGTATTTTTCAGTTTGAAAATAGACACTATAGTTTTTGATCTTAGTAGCAATGTTATTTGTTTTTGAACTCCTGGTCGTCAAGGATTCTGTTCCCATATCTACTTCGAGCATGAAAAGCAAACTTTTATTTTGTGTTTTGTTTTTAATACAAAACACACCATCAGGCGTAAAATTTATTTTAAGCAATTTAGTTTCAAATTGTTCCGAGATTAATGGTAATCCATTTTTTTTTAATGGCAGGAATGGAGTTGTTGCTGATATGAAATCCACTGTCAGATCTGGTAATTTTATATGAAGGAAGTTGAGATGGATTCGAAACCAATTCAATAATAATTGATGCTTTGCGGTATAAATATTTTTAAATATAATTTTATCAGATGAAAAATAAAATTGCCCATCAAATTCATTTCGAATAATTGTTGCGCCGATTTCACTTATAGATGAAACATACTCGGTTCTACCTTTCCTACCTTCTTTCTTAATATTGTGAAAAGTTATTAAATCTTTTTTTCGAAGGTTCTCTAATTTTCTTTGTACTTCTCTTTTCCCTACTCCATTTATTAACATGATTTGGTTTGTTGATAATATTCCATACTCTAAAATTTGAAGTAACAGCTCTTTTTCCTTAGGCGTGATTTTTTTCATAATGATAACTTCCTGACTTTGGGTATACATACTTAGTGGTATAGTTGATGCTATTGTTGCAATTAGAAAGACCAATCAATGGATTTGATGTTAGCTGAAAATTTGATCGGCGATAGTTATATACTATTACTATACTCAGATGATAAAACTATTTCTTGTGCTTTCTGAAATTTTAATATAAGAAAAAACCTTTTCTCTAAATCCCAATCAGAAACTACCTTTGTATAATTATATATAACTATCAAGCTGAAAATAATAGCGAATAGGGAGCAGTTATTTTGTATATGTATTCCACACGGAGTAGTAATCAAACACTTCACGCTTGGATGATGATTCCAAAAGAAAATTATATAATTATTGAGGATGATTTGTCAATTTGTAAATGTGAAAAAAACAGTAATAATTTAAGCATAATAATTGTGAGAATATTGTGAGACGGTTCTGTAAGCTATTATTTTATATAGACTTTAGTGGAGGTGGCGGGAGTCGAACCCGCGTCCGAAGAAACAGTACAACAAACATCTACGTACATAGTTTATTTTTTAAGTCTCACCAACATAACTCCAATAAACAGGATTTATGTCAGCCAGCCCAATTAAGGTTTCGCCTTTTCTACTCAGACACTCGATTCGGCTATCGCATCTATCGACGTTCTTCTAAATCCCGATGCGAGAAGAAATAGAGAACGGCTGCGTTAGTTTACGCAGCTAAAGCGTAATTATTTTCGCCAGTTATTTTTGTTTCCGATGTTTTACGTGACTTCGGAGATCACGATACGCAGTTTATTGCCTTTGTAACCCCGTCGAAACCAATGTCACCCCCAATTTAATTTTTAAATTGAGAGACCGTTTTTCGTTTAAGGTTTCCAGCAAGTATCTTTTATATTACTGGTAAAATTCTCAAAACGTGAAAGAACAAATAACAAATCTGAAAGTCTATTTAAATATACAACAATTTCTTCAGATATTTTTTCTTGATTAAATAAATTTACTACTAATCTTTCTCCCCTTCTGCATACTGTTCTTGCAAGATGAAGAAGACTTGCTCCTTTTGACCCGCCGGGCAAAATAAAGTTCCTTAATTCCGGTAATTGACTATCAAAATAATCAATTTGCTTTTCTATTGTTTTACTGTGATCGTTCTGTATTCTTGGTACCGAAGGCTGATTTCCACTTTGCTTTTCAGGAGTTGCTAAATCAGATCCAAGTACAAAAAGATCATTCTGAATTTTACTTAGTGCATCAATAATTTCTTGATTTTTTATTTCGGTTAAACTTAATCCGATAACTGCATTCAATTCATCAACAGTTCCGTAACATTCAATACGTAAATTATTTTTCCAAACACGTTCACCGCCAAATAATGAAGTTTCACCTTTATCGCCGGTTTTTGTATATATTTTCATTTTATTCTAATCTTTAATTTTTATTTCAAATTTTTGATTATCGATCTTAACAAAAAGATTTTGTTCAAAATATTTTTTTCTAACTAAAGCTAAACCAATTTTCTTGTTTAATAATTCCGAATAAAAGAAAGAAGTTATTATTCCAGCTTCATTTTCATCTTCGCTTAAAATTTCTTTAGGAAGATTATCTTCACTTAAGTCAGCTTTATCATTAAAACAAACTTTCTTAAGAACTCTCTGAACTTTATCGTAAGTATCTAATCTTGCTATTACTTCTTGACCAATATAACATCCTTTTGTAAAGCTGATACAATCAACAAGATTGGTTTCATAAGGATTAAAATTATCATTTAATTCATTTGGATACTTCGGTAATACATTTTCAATTCTGAATAAATCAAATGCTTTTTCTCCAATAAAGCCAAATTCAAAAACTGATTTTATTTCAAAAAGATTATAAAATAGATCGGTAAAATCATTACTTGAAATCAAGAAAATGAATCTAGGAATTTTATCATTGTACTTTGATTTAAAGAACTTTACTTTTTTTTCCAATAATTCAGTTGTATAAAAAATATTTTCTACTGCATCGGAAATTGTATTTCCGCATAAAGAAATTAGAAATGATTCCGCCTGAGCACCAAAAAATTCTGCTGTTACAAATTCATTAGTTAAATCAGACACTTTAATATCTTCCATAATTATATATCTGTTTAACCAGCTTTCCAATAGTTTATTATTTTTTTCACTTCCAAGCAGATAAAATTTCTCTTTTTGGTGAACTACATATGTCTTATCTAAAATTCTTCCCTTTTCATTTGTAAAAATTGTTTCTTTAATTTGATTTTCGGTAAGAAGTTTAAGATCATTAGTAGAAATTCTATGTAAAAAATCTAAGGAATCATTTCCATCAAGCTGAATAAATGAGTTAGAAAAATTTAATTTAATTGCAGTAGAATGCTTAATCAAATCATATTCCTTTTGCTCATCCGAAAAAGTTATAAATCTATCATTCTCATAAACTGCATTCGGAAATTTGTCTGTTAATAAATCGTAAGGATTTAAGAGTGTATTTTCACGATTGTTCTGCATTATAATTCCTTTCTCAATATGGTCTAGTCCATCTTCTATTTTTATCGGTTATATAAAGATTTCTTTTTTCACTCCAGTAAAAAGGAATACTGTCGTATATTCTAATATAATCTGATGAATCAATAAATCTATACTCAAAATAATCTGGAAACTTGTCGTTATTAACATTTGCCAAATGTCTTTTATGAACTATACCTAGATAAGTTTCCATTAAATGAGGTTCATTTCTAATTCCGTCAATAAAGAAATAATTATAATTTCTATGTCCGGATATAATTCCGGCTTCAAAATTTAATTCCATATACATTGTATTTTTTGCCGGCCATCGTTTTAATGTCATTCTGTTAAAGCCGCCATGATTAGGAACTGATGATTCCCAAATTTTTGTAAAATCACCATTACCGTCACATTCAAATAGTGTTAAGTAAAAAAATGCAGTTCCAAGTTTAGTGCTATCAAGATTTATAAAACTTGATTCATATCCAACTAAGTTTTGCGGTTCAACATATCTTTCGGTTCTTTTTGATTTAGCAATTACAGCAAAAATGTATTGTGTATTTTTATCTTTGTAATAATAGACAGCAGGTTTTGGAATTGTATATGTTAGAGTTTTATCAAACATAACCAAGTAATCACCTGCTTCATAATTGTTTATGATATAATCCTGAAGCGAAAGTGTATCACACGGAGTTCTTTTTTTTGCTTGTTCTTCTCTCACTTTTAGATTGTATTCTCTCAACTGCTTATCGGTTTCTGCGGAAGTTTCAGCATCGCTTCCTCCGTCTACCTTATCATCCGAGCATGCAGCAATAAAAAATATTGCTATAAGAAGAATTCTTAACACTTTCATAATTGCCTCAAAAAATTATTTAATACTTTATATTTTTGACATTTCATCAAGAAAATAAGCTGAAGCTTTAATACCGGATTTAAAACTGCTTACATTAAAATGTTCATTTGGTGAATGAATATTATCCGTATCAAGTCCTAATCCCATTAAAATTACAGGAGCGTTTAATTGTTTATTAAATTCAACAACAATTGGAATCGAGCCCCCTTCTCTTGTAAATACTGTTTTCTTTTTGAAAGCTTTGCTGGCGGCATTGGCAGCAGCTACAACAGCTTTTTCTTCCAAAGGAGCAACGAATGGCAATCCACCATGCAATTCTTTTACATTAATTTTTACACTTTTTGGTGCAAGTGATTTGACATATTTTGTAAATTCTTTAGCTACTGTTTTAGGATCTTGATTAGGAACAAGTCTCATACTAATTTTAGCAGAAGCTTTTGATGGCAGAACTGTTTTTGCTCCTTTACCGGTAAAACCTCCAACTATTCCATTACAATCTAGTGTTGGTCTAATCCACAATCTTTCCAAGGTTCCAAAACCTTTTTCACCTTGTAATTCTTTAACATTCAATTCTTTTGCAAACTTTGCTTCAGAAAACTTAAGTGATTTTAAATTCTCTTTCTCTTTCTTTGTCATTTTTTGAACATCTTTATAGAAGTTAGGAATTGTTATTTTTCCATTTTTATCGTGAAGTTTGGAAATTAATTTAGCTAATTCATTAATTGGATTAGCAACTGCTCCGCCAAAAGAACCTGAATGTAAATCCTGTTTAGGACCTATCATTTCAATTTCCATGTAGCACAAACCTCTTAAGCCATAACTTACAGTTGGAGTATTTGGAGCAAACATTGATGTATCGGAAATCATTACTGCATCACACTTAAGCAGTTTTTGATTTGTTTTTAAAAATTTTCCAAGATTAGAACTTCCAATTTCTTCTTCCCCCTCTATTAAAAATTTAACATTGCAAGGTAAAGTTCCGTCTGTTTTGAAATATGATTCAACACTTTTTATATGAACAAAATTTTGTCCTTTATTATCATTAGCTCCTCTCGCATACATTTTACCGGCTTTAACAGTTAATTCAAAAGGAGGAGTTTTCCATTCATCAAGCGGATCGACTGGTTGAACATCATAATGTCCGTATATTAAAACAGTTGGTTTTCCGGGAGCTCCCATCCATTCGCCGTATACTAATGGATGACCATCTGTTTTAATTACTTTTGTTTTTTTCATTCCAGCTGATTTTAATTTATCGGCAACATAGTTAGCGCATGTAATCATATCTTTTTTATTTTCATCTAAAGTGCTTATACTTGGTATTGATATATACTCTTTAAGTTCTTCAAGGTAATTGTTGAAATTGTTCTCGATATGCTGAATTACTTTTTCCACTTTTGCCTCTTTCTTTATTTGTTAATTTGGTATTTTATAGTTCTAAAAATAAAAATAATTCGCATTAATATAACTATTAAACAAAGTAACCAATATATTGATAATATTTAGATATATATTAAAAAATCACGCTATTCCTTTTATTTTTGCCAATTTTATTTTAATGGCAGTATTTCTACTTCAGTTTTTAATGAAGTTTGCCGATAAACTAGTAGGAAAAGGTTTAAGTGCTTGGGTAATAACAAAGCTTATTGCTTATAATTTAGCATGGATGGTTGTGCTTGTAGTTCCAATGGCTTCTTTAATATCTACATTAATGGCTTTTGGAAATATGTCTCAGAATAATGAGATAGCTGTTTTAAAAGCTTCAGGAGTTAGTTTATATAAAATGTTAATTCCTCCGTTAGCGGCAAGCATAGTTGTTTCTTTTCTTTTGATACAATTTAATAATCATATTTATCCCGATGCAAATCATCAAGCTAGAATATTAATGCAGGATATCTCACGAAAGAAACCTACATTATCACTTGTACCGGGAGTGTTTTCTCAAGATGTTCAAAATTATTCGATTCTTGCAAGAAGTATCGATCCAGTTAACAACACATTAAAAGACATCACAATTTTTGATAACTCAAAACCAAATGTAACAACTACAGTTACAGCAGAAAGCGGAGTCATATATTTTTCCGATCAACTGAAAAAGTTGATAATGGAACTTCACAATGGTGAGATTCATGAGTCGAATTCGAGCAACAAAAATGTTTATAGAAAGCTCTTGTTTAAAGATCATAAAATTGCTATGAATGCCGAACAATTCTCATTTGAACAATCGGGACCGGGTGGACAAAAAGGAGATAGAGAACTTGGGGCCGAAGAGATGCTTTTAATTGTTGATTCGCTTAACACAATCGGTGAAAGATATAAAAAAGACTTCACTCAAAAATTAGATACTTATTATTTTGAAGACAGTTCTGCAGTTGTAAGTACAACAACTAGAAAAAGCATTTCCAGATCAGGATTGATTTTAAGAGCACAAGATAGAATCAGAGCTAACGAAAGCACGTTAAAAGCCGCAATGAGCCGGATTAAATTCAATAAACAAGAAGTAAACAGATATTGGGTTGAAATTCATAAAAAATATTCATTACCGGTAGCATGTGTTGTTTTTATTCTTTTGGGAGCTCCATTGGGAACAATGACCCGTAAAGGTGGATTTGGAATGGCGGCGGGTATAAGTCTCTTCTTTTTCTTGATTTACTGGGCTTTTTTAATCGGCGGAGAAAAACTTGCCGATAGAGGTTTACTGTCACCATTCTGGGGAATGTGGTCTGCAAATATTTTATTAGGATTATTAGGAATTTGGCTTACTGTTAAAAGTGCCAAAGAAAGAGTTACCATTAGTTTTGATTTTCTAACTAAAATTATTCCTTCAAAATATAGAAAGCTGCTATTTAATAATGAAAATTCTTGATCGATATTTAATAAAGCAATTCATTCAAATATTTTTGTTTGGTTTACTTGCATTCACTCTTCTGTTTGTTGTAATAGATATGATGGAAAATTTGGACGACTTTATTGATCAAGAAGTGAATATTAGAATTGTAGTGCATTATTATTTTGTTTTTATTCCCGAAATAATTCGTTTAATGATGCCCGTTGCAGTTCTTCTTTCAAGTTTATTTACTATAGGGAGATTAAGTACTCAGAATGAACTTGCAGCAATTAAAGCAAGCGGAGTAAGTATTTACAGATTAATGATTCCTTTTTTAGGCGTTGCTTTAGTTATAAGCATTTTTAGTGTGTATTTTGGCGGATTTGTTGCACCGCAAGCAAATAAGCAGAAAGTACAGTTTGAAAAAATCTATATGAAAAAAGGTGTTGTTCATGGTGAAGGAAATGTATCGTTTCAAGATACAAAAACCAGAATTGTTACAATGCTTTATTTCAATAATTTTAAACGTGAAGGAGTTAGGATAAGTATCCAAGAATTTAATCCAAATAATATTACTGATTTAATAGTAAGATATGATTCACAATTAATTAGGTATGATTCACTTACCGGCAACTGGTTTTTAATTGACGGAGTAAAAAGAACTTTTAACGGTGATAAAGAAACTGCAGAATTTTTTGAAAAAGATACTTTAACAAATCTAAAATTTAAGCCTGATGATGTAATTAAAAAACAGGCTAAGCTGGAAGAATTAACTTTAACAGAATTACAAGATTTTGCAGATGATCAATTAAAATCTGGTAATGATCCTACAAGAGTTTATATAGAGTATCATTCAAGATTTGCTTTTGCATTCGCAAGTTTAGTAGTTGTTCTTTTTGGAATGCCTATTTCCGCTAATAAAAGAAAAGGTGGAATGGCAGTTCAAGTCGGTAAGAATTTAGCAATTACATTTATTTATTTGGGATTTATGAAAATTAGCCAGGCTTTCGGCAAGAATGGAATTTTAGATCCTCTGCTTACAGCCTGGTTTGCTAATATTATATTTTTAATTTCTGCAATAATCGGAATTATAAGGATGCAGAAATAATTAGAATTTCCATCTTGATCCAAACGCAACTGAAAACTTGCTTGCATTATTTGCAGCCAGCAGATTTCCAAATCTAAATGCAGAGATATTCATTTCAAGAACTCCAAAATCAACTCCGGTACCTAAAGACCAAGCAGCTCCATCTCTTCCTCCAAATGAAAAACCGGTTCTAATTGGCCAGCTTGCAAAAGGTCTCCATTCTGCACCTAAAGAAAATCTTGGTGTGGTTGAATTTCTGATTTTGTTGTTGAATCCTTGATTGTAATCTAATGCGACTAAAAGCGTTCCGGGAAATTGACCGACTAATTTATCAATCCTAGCAGAAGCTCCCATTCTTAATGCAGTGGGTAGAGCAGAAGATACTTCATCTACTAAGCTTCCTTCTCCTTTTAAAACTTCTGACAATGAATCTCTCTCTTCTTGATTTGATATATCTTCAAGAATAAGAGCTTTATCGGATTTATACTCGGCAACTCTTTCAGTAAAATTAATACTTCCTATATCAGTAATTGCTAATCCAAAAGTCCAAATATCATCTAACTTAGCAGCAAAACCTAAATCCACTCCAAAACCGTTTCCGGCAGGAGTTGGAAATGGAGAAACATTACTCTCACCTACATCTGTTGAATCAAAATCATACTCAACTCCAAAGTCAGATGAAAATGCTGAATGAATTAAAACATCTCCTTTAGTTATTAATTGGCTGTTTGGACCAGTTTCAATTGAGGAATTCATTCTTTCTGTTTCTATGTAAGCAAAACCTTGTATAATTTTCATTGAGAGTCCGACAGAGAACATTTCAAAAGTTCCGTCAAATAAATCTGTAAACTCTCTTGCATAGGAAAGAGTATAATCTCTGTAATAAGAAGCTCTAACATGAGCACCGTCAAAACTATAAACGCTTCCAATTGGATTTCCTTCTAAGGCAAGATCAACTATACCAGCAGGGAAATCGAATGAAAACCCGAAATTATCAGAAATACTAAATCCGAATGCACCAATATCTTTATCAGCTTTATACATAAAACTGAAGTAATTTATTGAAGCGCCGATTGTTGTAATTCCACCTTCTTCAAATAAATTTTTAAGATTGGTTTTATCTTCGTCTGTTAAATATCTCCCTTGAACTTCACCGTTTACTTCTTCCCCTCCGAAGTAATAATTAAATTCTTCAAAGGTCATAAAATCAGCACCGGCATAAACCCCAAAATTTGGGAAAGGAAGAACAGTAGCAAACTCAAAATGGTTGTCTTCGCTAAACATTAGGTTTGCTGGATTTTTACCAATTGAATATACTCCAGTTGAATTAGTTATATAAGTATTACCCATAGAAGAAGATATAGCATCAGTAACTCCAACAGAACCTCCGCTCTGGGCAGATAATATCGATGTAAACAATAAAACCGCTAATATTAATTTTAATTTCTTCATCAGCCCCTCCATTAATTTTCGCTATCAGGATCAACTCTGTAATTAACTTGACCATAAAGACGGTAATCTATATAGTCCTTTGCCCTAACTCTTGCATAGGGGCCAAATGTATTTCCAGAACTACCGGTAGAATTGAAAGCAACACTAATTATTACATACTTACCCTGATCTAGTAATAAATTTATTTCTTCCTTAGTTAATTGAAGAGTTAAACCATCTGAAAGTCCGGGACTAATCGGTACTCCATCATCATTAACGTTTGCAGAAGGAATAACTAATGAGCTTTGTCCGGATGCATTCTTTAGCGCAAATAATTGGTTATAATTTTGATCAACGATTTGTGTAATAACTGTCATTCCTAAAGCAATCATATTTGTTATATCCAAGGATAATTTTGCAGAATTACCTTTATTTAATTCCTTCTTAGCATCGTCAGAAAAAATTCCATCTTCACCAAATGAATCAAACAAAGTAACCGTATCTGCATAAGTTGCATTTAACATTGAAACAATTAACGGTGCGAACAAGTTTGCTCTAAAATGAATACTATCGCTGTCTGAAATAGTTTGATTTTCTTCAGCCTCATCCCCCTTCTTAAGAATAAATCTATTTCCAACTCTAATTACATCTGGTAGTTTAAGAAAAAGGTCGTTGAGATTGGTATTATGTTGATTAAATACGTTATAATACCCTATACCTGCAGTCAATGAATCTTTAAAATAATTTTTACCGTCAAAAGTAATTGGAAGCAGTTGATTACCGGATTTATCAAATCCTACAACCGTGAGTGAATCCATTACAATTTTTAGATTTTTCATTTCCCCGCTAGTTCTGGCTCTAATTGCAAGACGAGTATCTCTGAATCTAATAGATTCTTCAAAGTTCTTTATATCATTTCCAAATCCGGTTTCATAATTTTCTTCGAAGTATTCCAGTTCAGTAGTTTTGATTCTTCCAACTAATTTTGATAAAGTAATATCGTCATTATTAATTTCGGAAATAAAGTCTACATTAACAGAACCGGAAGCTCTAACTTTTCCAACAAAGAAAAAGCCTTGTGTAGCTTGAACCGAATAATTAAAAAGATCATTAATACCTGCTACCGGTAATTCTTTATAGTTATAATCGGCTAAAGGAAAACTAATTCTTGAAGCAGTATTAGCAGCAATAGTTCCAACATCCTGCATCAATGCACCATCGGATTTTCTTTTAAATCCCGGGACTATAATTTCATATTCAACTTGGAATGCCGAACTGTTTACTAATCTAATATCAAATGAACCTGATCTAAATTGTGCTTCAATTAAGTGATACTCCGGATCGGGATTATAAATTATAGCGTTAGTGATTACACCTCCGCTGGAGGACCCAGACAAATCTAATGTATCAGGTGCAAGAGAAACAGGAATTCTTAAAGTATCCTGTATTGTACTATTTGCTTCCAAGTCTTGAACAAATAGAAAATAAAGACTATCTCCCGTTATTGACGTTCCATCCTGAAATTCTAATGAATCAAGAATTCCTATATTTGCGTTATTTGACGAATCAATAATTTCTGCCAAAGTAAATCTATCTTTTTTGACAGGGAGATTTATTTCAACATCCCATTTAGGAGCTACAACTTCTTTGGGAGTATCGATACATTGTGTTAGAAATATTAATCCTAACAACAAAATAAAAAATTGCAACATTTTGTTTTTCATTCTCTCCTCGATGTGATTATATACAGAAAGACCGCACACAGTGCGGTCTAATAATAGTAACTTTTATTCCTAATTTCAAAGCTTATTTTACTAATAACATTTTTCTTGTTAATGAATTATTGTTCATTCTTAACTCGTAAAAATATATTCCCGAAGGCATGTTATCTGCATTAAATTTGATTTCATAAGTACCGGCAGGTTTTAATCCTTTTACTAAAGTTTCAACTTCAACGCCCAATGTATTATACACTTTTAATGTTACTTCCCCTTCGGTGGGTAAAGTATATCTTATGTTTGTTGTTGGATTAAAAGGATTAGGATAATTTTGGTCCAGATTAAATTTGGAAGGAATCTGATTTATAACTTCTTCACTTTCAACTGAACTAACTAATGTTCCTTTTCCACCGCCAAATTTTGAAAAATGGCTTAACTGTAAAGAAAGAGTATTATTTTCAATAGTCCAAGACATTCCCGAACTTGTCCATCCGCTTCCGGCATAGTAATATGCACATGCAATATCAGCAATTGATATATCTAGTTCGGTTAATAAAGCTATTTTTTCAGGTGTAATCGGAATATCCAAAGTTGCAAAGCAGCCTGAATTAAACATGTAATCTTGATCAACAGGAGTAACTCCGGAATTCTGACCGATTACAGCTACTTCAACATAGAAGAATAATGGATCATCATAATCATAATCATTCTCAGTACCGCAATTTAATTTTGTTATATTAATTGCTAATTGAAGATTTTCACTTATTGCACATTCATCTAAAGACCAAACTGAGCCGTCAAAGAATTTTATTAAATCTTCCCATGGTAATAAGGAATTAGGAATTGACCAATTAGTAAGATCTGCAGTAAATGATTCACCAGCATTAAATTGACCGGTTAAAGCTGTATAATTTGAATTAGTGCAAGGATCAACTACATTTAACTGATAATTTACCGTATATGGTTGCGCGGACATAACAGAAGCCAACAACAAGGTTAAAATTAGTATATACTTTTTCATTTTTGTCTCCTTTAAGATATCTAAAAACTAAAACCCAATTTATTCAATAAAAGTATAATGTCAATATGTATATTATTGGATTGTAATCGATATCACACGAATGTAATGTTGTAAATCACGAAATCAAATATTATTCTTTCTTTCTTTAATAAAATACATATCA
>MDTC01269777.1_pt1 | contig 13458 bp, 19 predicted proteins | sample 811181 | NCBI WGS metagenome assembly MDTC01 (sample SAMN05326644, study PRJNA326480) | marine metagenome | isolation source: seawater | place: Pacific Ocean: North | collected 2011
CATCGGCGGCGTGACACGTTGTAATAGCCGTCTCAGAAACGAGGGCATGTCCTAGCCAAGCTTGTACCAGAGGATTGCGATAAGGGCGATATTGGTCAGAAGCTGAACAATGATCAGGGCCACTAGACCCTTGTTCATACCTTGGTTCCGGACGTTTAGCTGGAAAGATGGCATCGCTGCCGCCATTTCCAGTGCGCCCTTGGCTTCTGTCAGTGTTTCGGTGTTTGGCGTCTGTTCTTGTGCCTTTTTTTGAGCGGCGTTGCTGGTAACACCAACGACTGAAAATTCGGCAACCTCACCGGCTGGCTGCGATGTGATTGGACGTGACTCGATGGCTGTGCTTGTCTCGGCGCGGATAGCCGAGGACACTTCGTTTCGAATTTCTTCGATGCGTTTGCGGATATCGATTACGTCTTCAGCCATTACAGAATTCCAGACCTTCGGTTAACGTTTTTTAGGTGGCGTCGTTACTAAATACAGAATACCAAAAATGTTTAACTCTCACGAAAGCGTTAACGACTGTATGCCAAATTTGTTACAATTCTAGAAGACGCAGGCTCAATAAATGTTTTCTGGAATTTTTTCGGATTAGAATCAGGAGGATAAAATGTTCGAGCGGGGAAAGCAGGACGGCGCTGCTGAGGGTGTTGCGTCATTAATCGACGAACATATGCGAATCACCGGAAGTGTTGTGTCCTCCGGGGACATAATTCTGGCAGGTGGTGTCGAGGGAGAAATCAAATGCCGCAGCTTGCTGGTTGAAGACAATGCCTCGCTGACCGGCAATATCACTGCAGACGAGGCGATTATAGCTGGCAATGTGTCCGGCGAGGTGAAATCAGCTGTCCTGCGGATCAAGAGCAGTGGAAATTTTGAGGGTGTTATTCGTTCGAATGGCATCGAGGTTGAAGAAGGTGCGGTTGTGTCAGCGAAGTTTCGCAAAGCTCGCAAATAACCGGCGTTTCGACCAACCGGCATTGGACCAAAGTTAAGGTCAGGGAGATAAGTAAATGGAAAGATCACGTGCAATTATTGGTGCGGACGCAAAGTTTGTCGGCCAAATTTCGAATGTAAAATCAATTGAGATTGAAGGCACTGTCGAGGCCGATCTCGCTGCTGAGAAACTGTCCATCGGAGCATCAGGCAAATTTATCGGCCAGGTCAAAAGTGACCTTGTAGTGATTGGCGGTTCGTATGACGGGATTATGCAGGCCGGTTCTATCTGGGCGACTGAAACGGCACAGATTGCCGGCGAAATTCACTATCAGAGTCTGCAGATGGATCGTGGTGCTGCGCTGAACTGCCGCGTGGTCCACAACTGGCAGGAGCCATCGGTTGCAGATGAAGCCGCGGGCGATATGGCCGAGGCTGAGACAGAAGAAGAACCAGTCGAAGACTAACCGTTTCTTGAAACCTGGCAACAGGACAGAAGACAGCCCGTCCATATGGGCAGTAAAATGGGGTAATAGTGATGAGTAACGCTACAACGATCATCGAAGGCATGGTTATGGAAGGTAAGCTGGATGCCGGCGAGGCACCAGTATTGATTGCCGGCCATTTCACGGGCGAATTGAATGCGGTTGAGGTGATTCTCGATCCTACGGGCGTTTTTAACGGCCAGATTAATGCATCGCGTGTAGAGTTGTCTGGTAATTTCAACGGCAAACTGGTGACAGAGGCACTGGCTGTTGGTGCCACAGCGGTCATCGACGGTGACCTGAAAAGCAATGCGCTGACAATCGAGCTTGGCGCTGAAGTATCGGGCACAATCGGACGGAAATCCTGATTGTGTGACATGCGATATCGCGTCCAGGGCGGTCAGGACTTGACCGTCCTCTCATGTTATCTCCTAATTTAACGATCGATTGATTAAATAAAAGTAGGATGATGTACGCAAGTCATGGCTCGCACAATCGGATCAAATGGTGAGGAAACAGCGGCGCATTCGCATCTGCGCTCTTGAGCTGATTGCCAGCCAAGGGTTCGAAGCAATGTCGATGCGCGTGGCCTTGCCGCCGCTGTCGGCGTGCAGTTAGCAGCGCTGTACCATCACTTTGCCACCAAGCAAGCGCTTCTCGCAGATTTGATGATAAGCCATATGCGTGATCTGCTGGCCGCCTGGCAAAAGATTTGTCCGGACCATTTGTTGGGACAGACCGCAGCCGCTTCTCATCGGCTTGACGCCTTTGCGCGCTATCATATCCGCTATCATATCTCATGCCCGCAAGAGGTATTAATTGCCTATATGGAACTGCGTTCGCTCTCGCCCGCACATTACAACGCTGTCAGTAAACTGCGCCGCAACTATGAAAATCTGCTCAAGGACATTCTGCAGGATGGGGTAGATGATGGCAGATTTCAGATAGATGACATTCACGTTACCGCCATGGCGATCCTCGCCAAGTTGACCGGTATTACCACCTGGTATCGACCGGGTGGGCGGCGGTCTGCCCCCGCTGTAGAAATGCAATACGCCTTAATGGTAAGGCGCATGGCCGTTGATAAAATTGGGGAAACCCTGCCCGTGCAAAGGCAGGCAAAACATTGACTTGGTCACGATTGGGCATTGGTCCACAATCGGGCAAATAGAAATCAGACGGCCACGTTAGTGCGCTGACAGCTGGAAGGGAGACGAGGCTTCCGCCGCCATCGCCGCCTTTTTTGACCGCACTACTCCGCCTTGGGACAGATGAGCCGGTGCTTGGTTCATGCATCAGGCGGCGTTCAGGGGTTCCAGCGTCAGTTTCATATGACGCACGAAAGCCCACGCCGCAACATCCGCACCCGTAAGGTTAGACCAGATGGCGGCATGCGCCAGCGCCACGGGCGGACTCTCGGACATAATATGTACCAGGTCCCCGGCAATATCGCTGGCGGCTATGAAATAGCGTGGCAGGATGGCGAGATGATCCCCCATCCGCAAAAGGGATAGGATCATGTTCGATGGTAATTCATTCGCCTGAATGCTGTCGGTAATCCCCAGTTGCTGCGACAGCCGGTCCGCAGCTTCACGAATGTCGGTGCCAGGCTGATGCAATGCCCAGCGCGCATGGTCCAAATCATCTGTGGTAATGATGCCTTTGCCGGCAAGCGGATGATTCCGCGCTGCTACGACCACCATCTGGCTATCAAACAGCGGTTCATGGACACTGCCGGCAAGACCAGCGCAAATAGATGGTGGGCCAATCACCAGATCAACAATATTGTCGCGCAACCATTCTGCCAGCAGGCTGCTATGTCCCTGTCGAATGTCCAGCCTTACCCCGGGATTGTCTCGAGCAAAGCTGGCGATTGGTCCCGGCATGGCATATAGGCTGAGCGTCGGCGTACAGGCGACACGCAATTCTGCATCATATCCACGGCGCAGATTATCAGTCAGCGCATTGATACGGCGTTCTGCCAGAACAATGGCATTGGCTTCTTGCAGAATGCGTTCGCCAAGCGAGGTCGGTACAATCCCTTGACGCGAACGGATCATCAACTCGAAACCCAACCGTCCTTCCATAAGCTTCATATTGCGGGTCAGCGCAGGCTGTGTCAGCCCGAGCGTCGTCGCGGCGCGGGTGAACGAGCCCGCGCGGATGATCTCGTGGAATTGCAGCAGATGCCGTGGATCAATAATGCGCATATGGCAACATATCAAATTGCTATACATATGAGAAAGTGAATAAAAAAACTTCATGTTGCCTTACTGCCATGGCTGCTCTTTTGGCAGCGAAAGACTGGTGCTGACGCCGCATGCATGGCAGTCTGACACTTGGGATTCACCATCGGCGAAAGGCAGGGTGTGATTATGGCGGGCTATCAGATCATGGGGCGGCCGATTGCCGGGTCCTTTTTTGCCGAATGTCTGTTACGTGAGGCTGGACAGGATTATGAATTCATCTGGATATCTAACACGCACAGCAAGACTGCTGAATTTGCCGCGATAAACCCGCTGGCGCGGGTGCCGGTGCTGGTCTGCCCTGACGGGCATCAGATCATTGAGACTTTGGCGATCCTCAACCACCTGATTGAGGCCTTCCCGCAACTGGCGCCAAAGACCGGTAGTGCGGCACGCGATGTCATGTGGCAGCAGCTTTCAGTCATGGCTACAAGCCTGTATCCGGCATTACATCGCTGTTTTCATACCTATTATTATGCGCCAGAAGAGATGTTTGATGCTGTGCGCGACATGGCCATGAAAGATGCCGAACGCTGGTGGAATTATCTGGAGTCGCAGCTCGACCCCTATCTGGGCGGCGCCGCGCCGATGGCGGCCGATTTCTATCTGATCATGATGACTAGATGGGCGCCTGATCTTGATGCCGTCGTTGCCAGCAGGCAGCATCTGCGCACATTTGTCGGCGCGATGGAGGCCCATTCGACGGTGTCTGCTGTCAAGGCAGTGCACGCCAAATAGCCGGCTTTAATCGGCGGCTTTTCTTTTGTTGCTTCCCGGGAGCATGGTGATGATCAAGTCACTGGTGTTTGACAAGGATGGTGTTCTCCTTGACCTAATTGAGACCTGGCTGCCTGTGATGCAGGGGATGGCCGAATATACGCTCAGCCTTGTGCCGGCTGATTCTGGCAGACCCGTCAGCCGGGCGATGTTGCTGACCAGTGTCGGCATCAATGATGAGACTGGCAGGGTTGATCCAAACGGCCTGTTTGCCCGCGGATCCTTTTTCGAGATTCGTGCTGTATGGCAGACATTGCTGCCAGCGGGCATGATCAATCTGCAGGAAGATGAAACCTACCGCAGCGAGGTCAAGAATATTGTACGCGAACTGGGGCGCGGCAATGCGGTGGCAAAGGGTGATCTTCTGACACCTTTGACCTTGCTGTCTGATGCGGGTTTCAAGCTGGCCGTGCTAACAAATGACAGCGAGGGATCTGCGCGCCAAGGACTTGAGGAGGTTGGAGTTGCGCATCTTTTTGACCCGATCATAGGTGCTGATAGCGGGCATGGCGGTAAGCCAGATCCTAGCGGCTTGTTGCATTGCTGTACAATGCATGGAAGTGCTCCAGCCGAAACGCTTATGATTGGTGATACTAGCGCCGATTATGATGCCGCGATCAATGCAGCAGTTCGCGGTTTTGTGTGTATTGCCGATGATCCCGCGCACCGCCCAGATGCCGCGATTGCTGAATCAGATGTGATTGCACGGCTGTCTGATTTGCCAGACCTGCTGGTCCGGCGTGGAAACATGACGTGACACGCAACACAGAAACGCCCGATCCATTCACGCCAGAGATATGGCACAGCCATGTCTATTTTGATGAAACCAGTCATAATCTTGCCGAGATGCTCGTTGCACGGATGCAGGCACATTTCCCTGTCAATTCGGCGATTATCTATGGTCGCTGGCATCACCGGGCTGTCGGCCCGCACCCTGATTTCAGTATCCAGTTGGCCTTCCCGCATGCGTTGTTTGCGGATGTCATGGTTTGGCTTGGACAGAACCGTAACGGGCTGACCATCTTTACCCATCCCGTCACGGGCGACAGTGATGAAGCGCAGTTGCGGGACCATCGGGATCACGCCTTTTGGATGGGCGCGGCGCGTCCGCTAAAGTTGGCACAGTTTGGTGGTGTGGATCAGGCCTGAAAGCAGCTAGCGCGTGCGGGCGGCGATGTTTTTTGTCTGCACATAGATTCACAGCGCCTCACGCCCCTTTCCCCGGCCATAGCCGGACTTGCCATAACCGGCAAAGGGCCCGCAAATCGTGAAATCAAGGTAATCAGCGCCAAGGGGGATCGACCTGCCTTCAACGGTTTCGGCTTGGTTACTGTAATATTCAAAATAGCGCGCAGCCCCTTCAAACTCAATCACAGCCTCCCAATCGAGTTTGCCGGATTCTAGCGTCAGCATACGGGCAAACTCTTCAATATGCTGCGATAGATAGAGCCTCATCGCGGTATCCACGCGGTCACGTGCGACTCAACGCATCACCGTCAACACCCTGCTGGCGTGGTAGTTTAAGGTGGCGGCAACGGCCACATTTATATCAGCTTCATCGGCAAGCGCGATTTCGGCAAGGGCGGTACAAGTACCGAAATCCTCGACGCCGAGGCGGCCAGCGCCAGCATCAACCCATTTTCCACTTATATGATTCTGCCTGTAGGGCCCTATCTCGTTCTCCATTGCTTTTCCCATTATTCCAGAACGCCGGAGTTATACAGTGTCGGAAGTGCTGAACTTTCATTGTTGCGGACCCTTGCGCAGCCCTCAAGACTGTCAATTGCGTGTCGCAGGAAAAGGGTTTAATCAGCTAAGTGACGAAATAATCGATCTTAAATCACGTGCAACGTGGATAATGGGAACAAACAGATGTGTGTTGTGATTGTAGGTGCCAGCCATGCTGGCATTGCCTGTGCCGAGGCTTTGCGCCAGAACGGCTTTGACGGCGGTATCACCATGATTGAGCGGTTGCCCGGCCTACCGCTTGAACGCCCACCGCTGTCTAAGACATTTTTGGGTGCAGACCCGTCAGATGATGCGCGATTTGCCTTTCGCGCGGCAGACTGGTTCGAGTCACGGTCGATAAGTCTGCGATCCGGCCTCATGGTAACCGGCATTGATGCCGATGCGCGCCGGCTGTCAACCGATGACGGCAGAATATTTGAGTATGGCCAGCTTGTGTTGGCGACCGGCGCGACACCCCGCCGTCTGCCATCTACCGAGGGGCTTTCGGGTGTTTTCGAATTGCGCCACCCGGGTGACGCACGCGCCATACGCGATGCGCTGGCGCATTATCGAAATGCGGTAATTGTTGGGGGTGGATATATTGGCCTTGAGGTGGCCGCCAGCCTAGTTAAGCGCGGTGTGACGGTATCGGTGATTGAGGCCGCGGACAGGGTGCTGCCACGGGTGGCCAGCCCGCCCATCTCGGCATTTTTTGACTCGCGTCATCGCGAATCTGGTGTTGACCTGCATATTGGTGACGGGGTGGCCGATATCCTGTCAAACGGTACGGCGTTCGCCGGTGTCCGCTGTACAGGGGGGGCTAAAATCAAGGCAGATATGCTGGTTGTTGGAATCGGAGTAACGCCAGAAACGGAGCTTGCCACCATGGCGGGATGCGCAACTGGTAACGGCATTCTGGTTGGCGCAGACATGGCGACGAACATCGACGGAATCTATGCCATTGGCGATGGTGCATTGATAACAGAAAATGCAGCGCCGGCCATCGGCCCGTCACCTCTCCGGATTGAATCGGTGCATAATGCGCAGGATTCAGGCGCACGCGCTGCGGCGACCATCAACGGGCATCAACCGCCGCCGCATCAGGCCCCATGGTTTTGGTCGGAACAGTATGATGTGCGGCTGCAATCAGCTGGGATTGTGCCAGCGGCAGCGAATGATGTTGTATATGTCCGGCGACCGGGCAAGCGTGAACCGGGTTTCTCGGTATGGACTGTTGCGAGCGGCAATTTCTGCGCTGTCGAAGCGGTGCAGGATCCAGCGGGGTACATGCTTGGCAAAAAATGTCTTGAGCGCGGCCTGTCGCCGGATCCGGCGCAGATTGCTGACCCTAATTTTGACATGAAATCATTTGTCGCGGGATAGACGGCGCAAAAACTCGGCAAGGTTAATCATCTTGCCTGTTAGGCAGGAATGCCTGCACAGTTGAAGCGGTAAAGGCAATGGCTTGTATCAGCCAGGCCAGCATGGAGTTGATGGTTATGAACTATGCAGGAATGACTCGTGGAAATACATCAGCACGTGTCGATATGCGCAGTGATACGGTCACTAGACCAACTGATGGCATGCGCGCCGCCATGATTTCGGCCGAGATAGGTGATGATGTCTATGGTGACGATCCCACGGTAAACGCCCTTCAGAACCGGGTGGCGGGGATGCTCGGCAAAGAAGCAGCGCTGTTCATGTCGAGCGGCACGCAGTCAAACCTTTGCGCTATGCTGGGTCATTGCGCGCGGGGTGAGGAAATCCTGACCGGCAGCGAGTATCATGTGTTCATTGACGAGGCCGGCGGTGCATCGGTGCTTGGCGGGATCATGTTTGCCCCGATGCCGATTGCCGAGGATGGCAGTCTCAACCCGGACGATATAGACCGGACAATCAAGCCGGATGATGAGCATTGCCCTATTTCAACTTTGCTGACCCTTGAAAATACCTGGCATGGACGTGTTATCCCGCCCGAGAAGATCCATGCTGCGGCGCAGCGTGGCAAGGACCATGGGCTGGCAGTGCATTTTGACGGTGCCCGTATGATGAATGCCTGTGTTAAGCTTGGCATGTCGCCGGCGCAACTGACAGCGGGTGCGGATTCAGTGTCGATGTGCATGTCAAAAGGGCTCGGCGCACCAGCAGGCACTGTTCTGGCGGGTTCAAAGGCACTCATCCGACGGGCGCATCGTGCGCGCAAACTGCTGGGTGGCGGCATGCGGCAGGTTGGCGTTCTGGCGGCAGCGGCGCTCTATGCGCTGGACCATCATGTCGAGCGGTTGGACGATGACCATGCTAATGCCATTCGTCTTGGTGAACAGCTGCGCAAGCTGGACAAGCTGGATGTCGATATGGATGTGGTGGACAGCAATATGGTGTTTGTGAACATCCCCGAGGGGGCTTCAACGCGGTTGCAGGCCTATTTGCACGAGCGTGGTATTCTGGTGAACGCTGCCGAACCACAAATGCGTCTTGTTACCCATCTTGATTGCGGCGCTGATGAGGTGGATTTGTTTGTGGATGAAATCCGAGGCTTTTTTGCCTGAACCGATCCAGCTTGTGACGGATTGTGGATATTGTCCTTAATTGCCTGTGGCAGTCTCCAAGTTCGATGATGCGAGGGTTTTACGATGTCTATTGCGCTTTCCATCGGGCCAAGGGTCCGTAAAAGCCCGTTTTTTGAAGCCGCACGCAAAGCCGGCATGTCCAGCGCCAGCGTTTATAATCATATGTATATGCCGACCGGCTATGGTGACCCGGCTGCCGAATATGACAGGTTGGTGAACCATGTCGCGATGTGGGATGTCGGTGTTGAACGGCAGGTGGCGCTCAAAGGGCCGGATGCGCTGGCGCTGGCGCGTTATCTGACACCACGCAATCTAGATGGGATCACCATCGGGCAGGGAAAATATGCGCCGATCTGCAATTATGAAGGCATATTGATCAATGATCCGGTCTTGCTGCAGGTCGGCGAGCATGAATTCTGGTTTTCCATCGCCGATAGCGATATTGCCCTCTGGGCAGGTGGTATTGCTGGCGCTCGGGGTATGGATGTGCAGGTTTTTGAGCCCGATGTCTCTCCGCTGGCCGTACAAGGTCCGAAATCATTAGACGTAGTAGCCGATCTTTGTGGCGATTGGGTCCGGGATCTGAAATATTTCGCCTTTCGCGAACATGAACTGAACGGCATTCCGTTCATCTTGGCGAGGTCTGGTTGGTCAAAACAGGGCGGTTTTGAATTCTATCTTCGTGATAGCAGCAAGGGTGCGGCCCTGTGGGATAGGGTGGCGGAAGCTGGCAGGCCTTATGGCATTGGCCCTGGCACACCCAATTACATTGAACGGGTGGAAAGCGGATTGGTGTCCTATGGCGCAGATACTGATGAGATGACAAACCCGTTTGAGTTGGGGCTCGACAGGTTCATAAATGTTGATCAGCCACATGATTTTGTCGGCAAACCAGCACTGCAAGCAATCCGTGACAAGGGGGTGAGCCGCCGGTTCATGGGACTGCTAATTGGGGGTGAGCCGTTTGTCACCACCAATGAAAACTGGTGGGATCTAAGCTGGAACAGCGCTTGTGTCGGTTATGTATGCGCCAGTGCCTATTCGCCGCGTGCACAATCCAATATCGCCGTCGCCATGGTGAATATGGATGCGATTGCTCCCGGAACAGCAGTGAATGTTCATACCGAAAACGGCATCCGTCAGGCGGAAGTAGTGCAGCTGCCCATCGTCTAGCGGCCACCTAGCCAGCCAGTGACAGTCGCTGCACCTCAATTTATCGATCTTGGATTTTATTCAACTAGAGATAAATTCACAGCAGCCAATCGGCCATTGCGTTGTTCCGCAAGTTCATAAGAGACACGCTGCCCCTCATTCAACTCGTTAAGTCCCGAATTTTGGACGGCGGTAATATGCACGAATACATCACTGCCTTCTTCATCCGGATTGATAAAGCCATACCCTTTCTGGGTATTGAACCATTTTACAGTGCCCTCAGACATTCTATAAAACTCCTTGCACAGCGTTATCGCCGCTAATATCGCTGCCTAGTCACATATTCCACATGAGCACTGTTCGCACGGGAACAACAATGCACGTTACTTCGCGGCTACTTAATGAGGTAAGGATTTCAGATCAAAGTCAATCTCTAGCCCTGCGTCAAAAAGCCATCTGCCTAAATTTGGGCTTTAAATGTTGCGTTGGTGTGACAAGCGGCGCGTCAAAGGCGGCTGTGATGGCTTTCCCCCGGTTCCCCGGTGGCGGTGACACATGGCAGCCAAGATTGCATTCGTGATGTGTTCGCCCGCGGCTAGCAAGCGTTGAAATGTCAGGGAGCCGCGCTTTGTCCGCCAGAGATATCCAACCATTCGGCGTAGACATTGCGCTTTCTAAACCCGCTGCGCGTCTTGGTTTCATAATGTCATGTGGTCAATTGACCCTGAATGGGGGTGTGTTCGTCTATGCCACCATGTTACGCAAAGTCGATCAGGCGGCACTGGAACATTTCATTTATCCGCTGGTTCCTGTCATGTTCAGCGCTGCGCTGCGCTGCTATGTTGAAAGCTGGACAGGTTGGGCTGGGTTGTGATTGGACTTGTTGCCCGCGGTGTACTGTTCAAGACGCGACTGATCGGCGGCGTGCCCTGAATTGCCTTGATCCTTAATGTTTCCGTTGTGCTCTATGCCTTGGCGCTCAAATGGCTGGGCGTTGCCTCCTTGCTGCGCATGTACATAGAAACGTTGATATTGATCCCGCCTGCCATTCTCTAAATTCTATGGATGTATATAAAAAAGGTGACCGATCTTTTTCCGCAGTGTCGCGATGAACACGATGTTCTCGGTGTCGGTCGGTGTCATCACTGTGGCGCCGCGGCTAATGTATCATGCCGGCAACCGCGATCTATAGATCATAGTTGCCGGGCTGTTGTTTTATGCCAATGCCACAACACAGATGCTGATTGGTATCTAATATTTCCAAGTGCCGTTGCCGCGAAGCGAGGCGGTTACTTTTGGCCTTATCTGGTGCGGTCTTGCGCTGTATTTTCTCAGCTGCCGCCCAAATGGGCCAGCAGTTTGAGTCCGGTTCAGTCGATAATTTTGGCGCTGATGATTTGGTCCGGGTTGGCTGGCGGTTCACCCGGTGTGATGTTGTAGACATTTTCCATGCCGCGTTCGACCTGACCCCAGACCGTGTATTGACCGCTCAGGTGGCCGCATCCGTCAAAACAGATAAAGAACTGGCTGTCACCCGAATTCGGGTCCATCGCACGGGCCATGCCGACCGTACCAACCTGATATTGATAGTCGGTAAATTCAGCATCGAGTTTCTGACCGGATCCACCCATGCCGGTGCCGTCTGGATCGCCGGTCTGCGCCATGAAGCCGGGAATAACACGGTGAAAGATGACACCATCATAGAAGCCGCTACTGGCAAGCTCTGTAATCCGCGCCACATGGTTTGGCGCCAGCTCGGGCAACATTTTGATTTCAATCTGGCCCTTGGTTGTTTCAAGAAGCAGCGTTTGCCCGCTGTCGGCATTTGTATTGTTTGTCATGATCAGAAAACAGGCTCCTGTTAAAGCTGTAAGAAAAATGCGCATGGGTCAATCCGATGTGATGATTGAGGAAACTAGGAACAAGCCGGTGACAGCACCTTAGAACAGCGCGTCAAGCTGTTCATCGCTGAGGTTGCCGGGTACAACGGTTATGGGCACGCGGCACTTGCTGGCACCGTTGGCCATCAGGAATGTGATAAGAGGACCGGCAGTGTCAGACTTGGTGGCGGCGCCCAGCACGAGAAGACTGATCTGTAACTCTTCGTCGATCAAGGTCAGCAATTCCTCGCGCATATCACCTTCGCGCACATACATGACGGGCGTCTCGCCAGTCAGATCGCGTGCGTATTTAGCGTGGATCGCCATTTTGGTTTCGGCTTCCTCACGCGCTTCGGCGCGCATAATTTCGCCGACGCCCGCCCAATATTCAAAACCCTCGGCAGAAAAGCAATAGAGCAAGCCAACTTTGCCGCCGACAGCATTTGCCCGGCCACATGCAAAGCAAAGTGCCTGATGCATCTCCTCGGATTCATCGACGACGACTAGAAAAAGCGGATCTTTCTTGGCCATTTGATTGCCCCTTCCTGCTAACCGCGGCGGAACGCCGCCGCTGCCAGCCAGCCAGATGCCACCGCAAAGGCAATGGCGAACAGGCCGTAGAACAACGAGTAGTTATGCGCAAACCGGTAAATCAGCGCGCTCAAACCCGCTTTCATGACCTTCATATCGGTCTTGCTTTCATTTATTGCAACGCCATCTCGGAAATGCATCACGCGAATAACATAGGCGCCAGGTGGCACATTGCTGGGAAGGGACAGTGCAGTGCGATACAGCATATCCTGTTGGGTTACCACGGCACCACTCTTGGTGCTCCACAGACCCATGCGTGTCATATTGCGCGCCAGCCCTTCGGTTTGGGCAGATGTGCCGGCCACGGGGGCGCCGGTGGCACTTTCATCTCCAGAGCCATGTCCATTATTAAGTATGGCAGCCTTTGCCATACGCAACCCTTGGGTGTCTGCGCCTATGCCAGCATCGCCGAGCACTTCGCTCGCGGCGATTTCGGTCAGGGGACGTGTTGAAAACAGATGGTAAAAGCTGGGCACCGCCATCCATTTCACCGTCTCAACATTGACCCAGATGCCGGCTTTCTGTTCTTTGCGGCGCTGCAGAAGGTCTGTAGACGGGCCACGCACTTCGAGGATCAGATCGTCGCCCGGCATGCCGCGATAGGCGCCAAACAGCAAAAGCTCGGTCCCGTGGTACCCGCTGGTGATTTCAACGAGATCTTCTGACAGGTCGGCGACAACATGATTGGGCGCGGCCTGTGCCGGGATGACAAATGTCGCTGCGATCAAACCTAGCAGAACTGTGAACAGCGCAAGTCCGGCATAGCGCATCTTAAGTCGGATAGGGCGGGTGCGTATGACTATCATCGCAGTAGCTCCACTGACATTAGATCTTCCGGTACAACAGCAAGGTCAAACATGATCTTGATGCAGACAGCCAGCACCATGAGCGCCAAAAGGCCGCGCAGCTGCTCGCCGCGCAGGCGCGCGCCAAAACGGCTGCCAAACTGGGCACCGATAACAGCCCCAAACAACAGCAGCCCGGCCAGAACAAAATCGACTGTTTGCGTCTGGATGGACTGCAACAGCGTGACGTTTGCGGTTACGAAAATGATCTGGAACAGGGATGTGCCAACAACAACAGCGGTCGGCATGCC
>MDTC01054470.1_pt1 | contig 13455 bp, 10 predicted proteins | sample 811181 | NCBI WGS metagenome assembly MDTC01 (sample SAMN05326644, study PRJNA326480) | marine metagenome | isolation source: seawater | place: Pacific Ocean: North | collected 2011
TCGACACAAGGATGTTGATCTCGTGATCTCGCTGCTCAAGCTGCAGCTTCAGCCGCTGCAGCTCATCACCGTCTACGACGTCGCCGCCGCCGCCGCCGCCACCGCCGCCACCGCCACCGCCCTGGGTGCCGTCGGTGCCGCTGGTGCCGCTGGACGGGGTGTAGCCGGAGGTGCTGAAGGTGCCGATGTCCGCGCCGCCGCGGCCGTTGGTGCCGTGGCTGCCAGCCCCGCCGACCCCACCGGTGCCGCCGGTCCGGCTCTTCGAGCCGCCGCCGCCCGCGGCCCCTCCCGGACCCGAGCCGGAGGAGCCCGCCGAGCCCGAGCTTCCACCCTTGCCCGGTCGCCCGCCGGCACCGCCGCCGTTGGTCGAGCCGCCCCGGCCACCGCCGCCGCCGTAGGGGCGGCTGCAGGAGTCACAGAAGCCCGAGCTGTCCTCGCAGCCGCGCTGCCCGTTTGCCCCGCGGGAGCCGCCTGCGCCGCTCGAACCCGTGGAGCCATGGCTGCCATTGCCGGCGTTGCCCGAGGCGATCACGCTGTCGCGGATCTCGAGGCCACGCACGCTGTGGGCCCGTAGGGCCACCGAGCTGCCGCCGGTGGCGCCGTTCGCGAGGGCGCGGATCTCGATCTGGTGCCACTCGGTCGCCGTGGTCCAGCCGGAGATGACCTTGCCGGCAGACGGCACGCTGATCACGGGCCGTACGCCGGCACTCCGCGCCCAGCTGCTGCCCGCCCGGTAGCCGCCGGCCACGTGGATGCCCTGCTGGAAGGTGCCGGAGAGGGAGACGGTGCCGTTGGAGACCAGCACCCAGGCCTTTCCGGCTGCCTTGGCCTTCGTGTAGGCCGTGTCCAGGGTCTTCACCGCCGCCGTCGTGCTGGTGCCGCCGGCGCTGTCGCTGCCGCCGACCGGGTCGACGAAGATGCTGTTGGTCTTGTCGCCGTCGATGCCGTCGCAGTTCAGGTCCGCGTAGGAGGGGTCCGGATCGTCGGTGGCGCCAGGGTTGTAGTCGGCGTCGCCATCGTCGCAGTCACCGGGGAGGACGGTGCGGCAGGTCTTGTCGATGGAGCCGGTGCAGGCGCCGCTCTCGCAGTAGCAGTCGCCATCGTCGTCGAAGGCGCTGGTGCCCTCGTCCACGTCCACGTCGCAGTCGTTGTCGATGCCGTCCAGGGTCTCGGGCAGCCCGGGGTAGCGCTTGGGGTCGGAGTCGTCGCAGTCGTCCTTGGGAAGGCCGCCGCTGTACGCGGTGCAGGCCTCGTCGACGTGCAGGTCGCCGTCGACGTCCTTGTCGTCCAGGATCGTGTTGCAGTCGTTGTCGATGAGGTCGCACGCCTCGGCCATGCCCGGGTTCGCGAGCGGCTCGGTGTCGTCGCAGTCGTCGGTGGGCAGGGGCCCGTCGTGGGCGGTGCAGTCCGCGTCCACGTGCTTGTCGCCGTCCGCGTCCTTGTCGTCGACGAAGCCGGTGCAGTCGTTGTCGAGTCCGTCGCAGGTCTCGATCAGGCCGGGGTGCACCTTGGCCTCGTTGTCGTCGCAGTCGTCGGCCAGGGCGGGACCGTCGTACGCGTCCGCGCAGCGATCGTCGATGACGCCGTCGCGGTCGGTGTCCTTGTCGTCGATGATGCCGTTGCAGTCGTTGTCGATGGTGTCGCACACCTCGACGTTGCCGGGGAAGGCCTGATCCTCGTTGTCATCGCAGTCGCCGCGGTTGACGCTGTAGCCGTCGCCGTCCCAGTCCTCGTCGTTGGGGTCCTTGACGATGACGATCTTCTTGTCACTGCCGAGGTTCCCGTCCTCGTCCACCGCCTCCAGGGTCACGACGTAGCGCCCGGCCAGCTCGGGCACGAAGGCCGTGCTGGACACGCCGTCGCCGTTGGGGGCGCCGCCCTCGATGTCCCACCGGTCGCCGGACGAGTTCTCGGTCGCGTACCACTGCACCGACAAGGTCGTCGGCGCCTGCTGCAGGTCGCTGACGAGGCCCACCAGGGTCACCCGGTCGCCCTCGAACACCTCGGTGAAGTCCTCGGGCAGGGAGACCGTGACGTCGGGCTCCTGCTGCTCGGCCTCGACGTCGATGGTGATGCTGTCGCTGGCCTGCAGGCCGCCGATGTCGACCGCGGTCAGGGTGATGACGTGGGTGCCCGGGGAGAGCAGCCAGCTGAACTCGGTGCGACCGTCGTCGTCCGGGAGCACGTCGTCGGGCAGGCCGATCTCTCCGTCGATGGAGGAGGTCCAGGTGACGGTGGCGATGTCCTCGATGCCGTTGCTGTCGCCGACCACGCCGCGGAACTCGATGCCGATCGCGTCCGAGAAGTCGGGGCCGGGCACCGGTGCGTCGATGTACGCGGTGGGGTCGAGGTTGACGGTCTGGCCGACGGTGATGTCGTTGCCGCAAGAGGCGAGCAGCAGAGCCAGAGAAGGCAGCAAGATCGTGCGTTGCACAGAGACCTCCGGCGCGAGAGGCGCGGAAAACGAGCCTCAGCATGCCCGAGGACGCAAGGACGGTCAATCGATCCCACCGGCGGCGTGCAGCGCAGCGTCGACGCAGGCGCGGTACCCCGATGCGGTACTGGGGGGCGGTGGCGCGGTCCCCGTCAGTCCGCGGCTTCCACCACCACCCCGTCATCCCCGAGCCACGCGCGCACCCGCACCCCACGCGGATCGGTCGCTCCGGGCTCGACCCAGCCGCAGATCAGCTGGCCCCAGTGGTTGTCGGTGCCGGGGGTGTTGGTCAGGGCGATGCCGTCGTCGAGCCAGGCGCGGAACCACACGACCGCGCCGGTGGGGGGCAGGGCGCCGACCCGCACGGGCAGCCAGGCCTCGATCGGATCCTCGGGAGTTGCGTGCTCGACGGTGAGATCGAGGTCCCACAGCAGGCCGGGAGGACCGAGCAGGGTGGCGTCCTGGCCCAGCTGGCGGTCCACGCCGGGGCGGGTGGCGAGACCGACCAGGGGGGCGAGGTCCAGGCCGAGGCTTGCGGCGACCCCGTCGATCTGGGCGCGGGCTGCGGTCGACTCCTCGGCGCTGGCCTCGACGTGGGCGAGCTGGGCGAAGATCTGCAGGCGGTTCGGGGCGAGGTGGCCGCCGGGGGCGAGCCAGTCGCGGGCGACGGCGGAGGACTCGAGCACCCCCTCGGCGAAGGGATCGGCGTTGAGCAGCTCGGAGAACACGAGGTCCATGGGCTCGGGCGGCAGGTCCTCGATGAGCGCGTCCAGCACGGTGACGCGGTCCTGCAGGCCGTTGCGGTCGACCAGCTCGCGGACCAGCTCGGCCATGCCGCTGGGCTCGACCGCCACCACGTGCTCCGCGCCCAGCCGGGCGGCCGCGCACACCCAGATGCCAGTTCCCGCGCCGATCTCGAGCACGCGGGCGCCCGGCGCGCGCCGGCGCAACATGGCGAGGAGCGCGCTGTTGCGGTGCCCGTCGGAGAGCAGCCGCACCTGTTCCCACGGCTCCGCGAACAGGGAGACGTCGAGCTGGAGCGGCACGTCAGCGAGACCCGGTCATGGGCAGCCGGCGGGCTGCTCGGCGAGCCAGACGCCGTACACGCGGGGCTCGAACACGGAGTCGTGGGTCATGGAGCCGCTGAACGGGTCGGGCGGGGCCACGCGGTGCTCCAGGGTGAGGCCGTCCCACGCGCCGGGCGGCAGGCACGGAAGCTCGGGAGGAAGGGCGTTCTTGCGCCAGTGGGTCGTGTCCGCGTACGCGAGCTCGCCCAGCAGCTGGAAGGCGACCTTGCCCCGGAAGGCGTAGGTGCCGCCGGGGCTGGGGCGGTAGCGCTCGATGCGCTGACCCCACAGGGCGGCGAGCTCGGCCACGCTGGCACCTTCCTGGGCCCGGCGGAGGATCGGCTCGCCGAAGCCCTCGTCCGGGGCGACGCCGAAGAACTCCTTGCCGGTCGTGTTCTTGACGTGCAGGAGCTCGAACAGGATCCGGTCGATGTTCTTGTCGCGGTCGAGCATCTGGGCGGTGGTTGCGTCCAGGCCGGGCCCGTCGCCCCAGTCGAAGCCCGGCGTGCCGTTGCCCGCGCCGCCGCCGGGGAGGTTGACCCTCACCTTGGGGTTGCGCCAGCACTGGAACAGGCCGGTCGCCTTGCTGCGCGGGTGGATCCGGTGGGACAGGAGGCTGGACTCCATCAGGCTGTTGACGACCGCGGCCAGGGCGATGCTGTCGGGCAGTCCCGCGTCCCGGAAGCGCTTGACGATGTGCTTGGCGTTGTCCAGCTGGCTGTGCCCGTGCTGGTCCACGATCGCCTTGCGGTGCAGCCACCACGGCTTGCCATTGTGTCGGGCGAACCTGGCCCACAGGGCGTCCGTGATGACGTCGACCTCCCCGGTGTGGTGCGGGCGCTGGGTGGTCGGCTCCATCACCTCGGCCACCGCGTCCGTCGCTGCATCCTCGCGCACGACGGCCTGATCCTCGGCCAGCGCGGCCGGAACCAGGACCACCCACATGCAAACCATCTGCGACAGACGCACGACACCCTCGGCCGCGGAGGCTAGCCCAGGTTGTCGCTCGGGTCGATGTCGCGACACCGTCGCGCGGACCCGGGCCAACCCCGACTCCCAGGCGAGACCGTCTTGGACACCTTGTTCGGCAACACCGAAGGCCTGAAGGCCCACCAGAGCCGCGCGCTCCGCGGACTCTACCGGCGACGTGTGCCCCGGGCGGACTTCATCTCCCGCCCCCTGGCGCGCACCCTGACCGAGCTGTCCCGGGACACCGGGCGGCGGATCGGCATCCTCATCGATCGCCAGGGTCGCATCGATCGGGTCGTCGTCGGCGACGCCCACCGGGTCTTCCTGCCTGACCTCGGCCCCCGTCGCGCCGGTGCGGCCCGCTTCCGCGGTGTGCGCCTGGTCCACACCTCCCTGCGCCCCGAGGGTCTGACCGAGGACGACCTCACCGACCTGGTGCTGCTCCAGCTGGACGCGGTCTTCACCATCCACGTGCTCGACGACGGCCTTCCCGGCGCGGTGCGGTACGCCCACCTGCTGCCGCCCAGCCCGCTCGAGGACGCCAAGCCCTGGAACGTGGTCGACCTGCCCTCGGTCGACGCCTGGACCGACGACTGGGTCGACTTCGTCACCGACGTCGAGGCCCAGTTTGCCCGCAGCCCCCAGCTCCAGCGGGTGGAGGGGGCAGAGAAGGTCATCCTGGTCGGCATCACCCTGGGCGATCCGCGGGGGGCGCGCCGGGCCCTGGACGAGCTCGAGCGCCTGGCCGAGACCGCGGGGCTGGAGGTGGTCGATGTGGAGCTCCAACGCCGAGACGCGCTCGATCCCCGCACCTTCATCGGCAAGGGCAAGCTGCAGGAGCTGGTCGTGCGCTCCATGCACCTGGGTGCCGACGCGCTGATCTTCGACCGCGAGCTCTCCCCGTCCCAGCTGCGCAACATCGCCGAGACCATGGACCTCAAGGTCCTCGACCGCACCCAGCTCATCCTCGACATCTTCGCCCAGCACGCGTCCAGCCGGGAGGGCAAGCTCCAGGTCGAGCTGGCCCAGCTGCGCTACCGCATGCCCCGGCTGGCGATCATGCCCACCGCCATGTCGCGCCTCACCGGCGGGATCGGCGGCCGCGGTCCGGGTGAGACGAAGCTCGAGATCAACCGGCGGCGGGCCCAGGAGCGGCTGACCCGGCTGGAGCGGCAGCTGGAGACCCTGGCCAAGAACCGGGCGACGCGTCGGAAGCGGCGGCAGCGGTCCGGCATCCCGATCGCCTCGATCGTCGGGTACACGAACGCGGGCAAGTCGACCCTGCTGAACCGCCTGACCCAGTCCGAGGTGCGGGCGGCAGATGAGCTGTTTGCGACGTTGGACCCCACGTCTCGCCGCTTCCGCTTCCCGGAGGAGCGGGAGATCCTGATCACCGACACGGTCGGCTTCATCGAGGATCTGCCCGTCACCCTGGTGCAGGCCTTCCGGGCGACCCTGGAGGAGCTGGACGAGGCGGATCTGCTGCTCCACGTTCTCGACGCCAGCGACGGCAACGTCGAGCGGCACCTGCAGAGCGTCGATGCGGTGCTTGCCGACCTCGGGTTGCAGGATCGTCCCCGCTTGCTGGTATGGAACAAGGTGGACGCCGCGTCACCGCTCACAGTCCAGGAGCTGATCGGCCGGCACGGGGGCGTGGGTGTGAGCGCCATGACCGGCCAGGGACTTGATGAATTGCTGGAACGCGTGGAGATCGGCCTCTTTCGTAGTCGAAGACGCGCACAGCAGGGCAGTCCCGAGGCAACACCTTCCTGACGCCCGTCCTTCCCACCAATGACACGGTCTGCTGCAGGGTTGCGGCCTACCCATGCAACGGGTATCGATCGGATGCTCCCTATTGGAGCCGGGGCCAGCCCCAAGGAGATGCATAGATGAACAAGCTCATTCCCCTGATTGCCATTGGCGGACTCGTCGGCCTCGTTGCGTGTGACGAGGTCGTGGACACCGACCCCACCGACAGCACCGGTCTCGTCGACTGTGGTGACGAGGTCTTCCCCTCCACGGGTGCCCTCTCCGCTGGCGACTACACCGGCTGCAACCCCTACGTCGGCTCGGCCACCATCTCCTACTTCCCCCCGCCCACCTGTGGTGGCAGCGGCTGGGAGTACTACATGGAGATGAAGGGCATCGCCGGTGGCGTGACCTACTACAACTACGACGATGGCGGCGGCTTCCCCTGGTCCGAGGAGCATGACCTCACGGACGGCGAGACCGACCCCAACGGGTTCTGGGACGCCTTCTCCATCGCGCTCCCGATCGTGGACGACTTCAACAACCAGATCGACAGCACCAACACGCTGCACACCTGCGCGTCCAACAACGGCTCCACCCTGGTCTGGGGTGTCGAGGCGTACGAGTACCAGGACGGCGGCGGCGCCGGCCCGGCCATCGACTGCATCATCGTGTCCGAGTCCGAGGCGACCGACGCCTGGGTCGACGACATGAAGGGTGAGTTCAGCAACCTGGCTGGCTGTGACGTGATCGAGGGCTGGACCGCCGAGTAGTCGGTCCCGTCGAGACGCTCCGGCGCCCTCCTGGCTCACCGCCAGGGGGGCGTCGTGTCTCAGGGCGCGCGCTGCGCCACCCGATCGGCCCAGGCGAGGGCGGCCTCGAGGCTCTGGGGGTCGGCGATCCCCTTGCCCGCGATGTCATCGGCGGTGCCGTGGTCGACGCTGGTGCGCAGGATCGGAAGCCCCAGGGTCCAGTTCACGCTGCGGCCGAAGTCGAGCAGCTTGAGCGGGGCCAGGCCCTGGTCGTGGTACATCGCGACCACCAGATCGACCTGACCGGACGCCCCCTGGCGCACCGCGGCCTCGGCGGAGATGGGCCCGCGGGCGTCGATGCCATCGGCCCGGCACGCCTCCACTGCGGGCGCGATGACGTCGATCTCCTCGCGGCCGAGCAAGCCGTCGTCGCCGGCGTGGGGGTTCAGTCCACACACGCCGATCCGGGGGGCCGGGAGGCCGAGCTGGCCGACGAGGGCGTCGTGGGCGGTGCGGATGGTGTGGGCGACCCCGTCGGTCGTGAGCGCGTCGGCGACCGCCCGCAGGGGCAGGTGCACCGTGACCAGCGCGATGCGGAGCTGCCCTCCAACAAAGGCCATCACCGGCCGCTCGACTCCGCAGAGGTGGCCGAGGAAGTCGGTGTGACCGGGGTAGGCGAAGCCGCGGGCGGCGAGGCGGGCCTTGTGGATCGGCCCGGTGACGAGCCCGGCCGCGGTGCCCTGCAGACAGGCGGAGACCGCGCCGCGGATGGCGCCGACCTCGACTGGCTCGGTGGTGTCGCCCGGGTCCCACACGCCCAGGTGTCCTGGTTCAACCGGACCTTCCAGCCGTTCGAGCGGCTGCAGCGGCGGCGCCCCGGGGGCGAGGGCATGGGCGGCGAGGAGCGCGTCCAGGCTGCCCGCCAGCACGACGGGACGGGCGGCCGGGTCGCGGCGAGCCAGGGCCTTCAGGGCGATCTCGGGGCCGATGCCGCGCGGGTCGCCGGGGGTCAGGACCAGGGGCGTCACGGCGCTACTCGGGCGTCCCGAACGTGCACTGCACCGACGCCGAGCGACGGGCGTACTGGTACCACTGCTCGGCCTCCTCCTCGAGGCGCTTCTCCATCAGCTGGGCCTCCAGCTGGGGGCGCACCTGCTCGAGCGGCGGGGGAGCCGCGGCCTGGCGCCCGTCCAGGCGGACCAGGAAGTAGCTGTTGCCGAGGCGGTAGGGGCCGCCGACCTGGCCGATCTGCAGCTCCATGATCGGCTTGAGCTCGTCCACCAGCTGGGCTGGCGTGTACGTGCTGCGGGCGCGCCGCGGGGTCGAGCCGCCCACCTCGCCGAGCTGGTCCAGGCCGGGGCCGTCCAGGGTCGCGGCCCGCTCCGCCAGCTCGGCCTTGAGCTCCAGCGCCGCCAGGTCGCCCCCGGCGGTGTCGATGGGGAAGGCCAGGTAGGTGATGTCGAGGCGATCCTCGCCCATCTGCTCGCGCACGGCGCGCTTGTAGGCGTCGCGGACCTCGTCCTCGGACAGGGAGATCTGCGGGCGCAGGAAGGTCTCCCGGAAGCGCAGCATGCGGACCTGGTCGCGGAGCTGATCCCGGTAGACGTCCCAGGTGTAGCCCTGCTGGGAGAGTGCCTGGCGGAACTGCTCCCGGGTCTGGATGCCGTTGTCGCGCATGATCTGGTCGATGGTGCGGTCCAGATCCTGCTCGGTGACGTCCATGTCCACTTCGGCGAGCTTCTGCTGGATGAGCGCCTGCAGGATCAGCGTCTGGGCGACCTGCTGCTCGGCCTGATCGGTGCAGGGGGTGCGCTCGCCGATGGTCGTCGGGCCGCACTGGCGGGTGACGTAGTCGCCAGCGGTGTCGTAGACCTCGGACAGGGTGATGACCTCGTCGTTGACGACGCAGGCGATGCCGTCGACCAGCTCTCCGCCGGCGTGGGCGGGGGCGGTGCCCAGCGCAGCGAGCAGGATCAGCAGCCTCACTCGTCACCATCCTCGTCGTCGTGACCTTCGTCCTCGTCCAGCTCCGGCGGCGTGATCGGCTTCATCGGATCCAGCTTCGACCCGATCGGGTTGATCTCGGGCCGCGGGCGGATCTCGATGGCGTCGACCGCGTCCTGGTCGATGTCGACCTTGGCATTCTCGCGCAGGCGGGCGAGGGTGTCCTCGTAGACCTGGGACTGCCGCTCGGCCTTGGCCCGGCGCAGCACCGCGCCGCGCATCTGCTCGAAGGTGCGCTCGACGGCCTCGCGGCGGAACATCACGCCGACGATGTTGTAGCCGCCGCCAGCGTAGAAGGGCTCGCTGATCTGGCCCCCCTGCATGCCGAAGGCGCGCTCCACCACCTCGTCGGGCACGCCGGTACGGCCCTGGCGGGTGATCATGCCCAGGTCTCCGCCGCGACCGCGGTACGGACCCTCGGAGATCTCGGCGGCAACCTCGTTGAAGTTGTCGATCTTCCCGCCGATCCGCGCGTAGGCCTGCTTGGCGACGGCCTCGGCCTCGGCCTGGGTGCGGATGGGATCGGCCTTGATGAACAGGCGGCGGGCACGCACCTTCTCCGGGATGATGAAGTCGTCCCGGTGGGCCTCGTAGAAGTCGCGCAGGTCTTCTTCGGTGAAGTCGTTGCTGCGGACCTGGTTGTAGACCTGCCGGCGCAGGTAGATCTGCACCATCTGGGCCTGGACCTTGGGGTCACGGTCGAGGCCCTGGCGGCGGGCCTCGAGGTACAGCGCCTTCTGGTCGAGGAGCTCGTCCAGGACCTCCTTGCGCTCCTCGGGAGTCAGGGAGGCGGCGGTGCGGGGGCGGGTGCCGATCGCGTGGGTGGTGAACTCGTTCTCGCCGACCGGCATGCCGTCGATGGTGGCGATGGTCTTGCCGATCTCCAGGTCCACGGTGGACTCGGGGAGATGCACGTCGTGGCGGGCGCCCTTGCCGCCGGGTGCCTGCTCTCCGGCGCACCCGCCGACGGCGAGGAAGAGGGCGGTCAGGACGGCGAAGCTGCGCAGCGATTCCGTTGCCATGGGACCTCACGGGCGGCGGCCGTAACCGGGACCCTCGACCCGTGCGAGGTGCGGCGTTACCGGCGGGCATGCTCATCGCCCTGCTCACCCTGCTGGCCCTCTCCGGAAACCCCGAGGTCACTGCTGACGGTCCCGACGGCCGCGGCGTGTCCGAGTCCGGCGGGGCCTTGCTCATCGTCGATGCCGAGGTCCCGGTGGAGGTCTCGGTCGACAGCCGGCCGGTGGCCCAGGTCTTTTCTCGTAGCAGTGTGCACGTTCCGGTCCGCCCGGGTGATCGCAGGGTCGTCATCTACGTGGGCGGCACCCCGCACAAGCTGCTGGTGGCCGTGCCCGAGAAAGGCGCTGCCCGCGTGGTCGTCGGCCGGACCGGCATCACGACCCACGTGGACGCACCCACCGATGCTGCCGACGTGGCCAAGGTCGAGTTCCGGGTGGTCGGCAACGAGGGCGTGCGCGTCACCCTGGACCAGCAGCGCTACCGGCTGTCCGCCGGCGAAAACCAGGCGTTGGAGCTCGATCGTGGCGAGCACACCCTGGAGATCCGCAGCGGGGATGGCACCGCGGTCTTCGCGGTCGGCGACCTGATGGTGCACGGCACCGGTCCCGTGGTGGTGCAGCTCTCCGCCGGACGCGCCCCCGAGGTGATCGGGCGTACCGGGAGCTGGCAGCCCGCGGTCCGCTGATGGCGCCGTCCGGCAGCGCCACCCGGGCCCGCCGGATCGGGCTCCGCAGCCTCCGCTTCCGCATCGTCGCGCTCTTCGTGGCCGCGCTGCTCGCCCTGTTCGGCGCGCTCGCCTTCCTGCTCTGGCAGCAGCAGCGCACCGCGGGCAGCCTCGAGGTGCTCACCCAGGCCTACCTGCCGCTCTCCAAGGTCGCCGCGCGGCTCGATCGCGACCGTCAGCGCGTCGGCAACGACCTCGACCGCATCATGCGCGACGCGCCCCGGCCGGGCACCGGCGCCGAGAGCCCGACCGTGATCTACACGGAGGCCTTCCAGCGCAACCTCATCTATGGCAGGACCTACGCCGAGAAGGCCCGCGCGCTCGCCCCCAGCTCGGAGGAGCGGGCGGTGCTGAACAAGGTCGAGACCCACCTGGCGCGGATCGACGAGCGGGCCCGGCGCTGGGAGGAGCAGTCCCGGCAGCTGGTGGAGCTGGCGGAGAGCGGGCGGGCGGAGGAGGCGAAGCAGCTGGCGACGGCGCTCCGGGGCACCGGCGACTCGCTGGGCACCGAGATCGAGCAGCTGGTGCGCCTGGTGGACGGGCGGATCAACGCGGTCACCCTCGAGTCCGAGCAGGACCAGCTGCGCGGGGTCGCGGTCGCGGTGGCCCTGTCCGCGGTCGCCCTGGTGCTGGCGATCGTGCTGGTCGGCGCGGTCGTGGCGGTCGTGCGTCCGATCGGGCGGCTGACCGAGCAGGTCCAGCGGCTCGCGGCGGGCGAGCGGATCGGCAAGGTGGAGGTGCGCGGCGGGGACGAGGTCGCTGTGCTGGCCTACGAGTTCGACCAGATGGCCCAGGCCCTGCGCGAGCGCGACCAGCGCCTGACCGAGCGCGCCGACCAGCTGCGCCGCCTGTCGCGCTACCTCGGCAGCGTCGTCGACAGCCTGCAGGAGGCGCTGATCGTCGTGGAAGGGGGGGAGGTGACCCTCGCAAACCCGGCGGCGAGCCGGACGTTTGGCGTGGAGCGCTCGGTGGAGCCCCCGGAGATCCTGGCGGACCTGCCGCCCGGTCGGCACGAGGTGGAGCTGGACCGCCGGCGCTTCGAGATCCGCATCGCCCCGTTCGGCGATGGGGGCGCGATCATCGTCGGGGACGACGTCACCGAGCAGACCGCGACCCGGGAGCGCCTGGCCCGCTCGGAGCGCCTGGCGGTGGTCGGCCAGATGCTGGCGCAGATCACCCACGAGGTGCGCAACCCGCTGAACGCCCTGTCCCTGAACGCCGAGCTGATGGCCGACGAGCTGGCCAGCCTGGACGCGGAGCGGCACACCGAGGCGTGGGACCTGCTGGGCACGATCTCGACCGAGATCGACCGGCTGACCGAGGTGACCGGCCACTACCTCCAGCTGGCCCGGCGCCCGCCTGCCGCCCTGGCGGAGGCCGATCTGGGCGCGATCGTCGAGGACGTCGCCCGGCTGGTGCGCCCGGAGCTGGAGCAGGAAGGCGTGGGGCTCACCCTGGACGTGGTGGTCAGCGAGGCGGTGCTCGCGGACGGCAACCAGCTGCGCCAGGCCCTGCTGAACGTGCTGCGCAACGCGGTCGAGGCGGGGGCGAAGCAGCTGCGCCTGTCGGTGACGGCAGACGACGACGAGGTCCGCCTGGAGCTGGCCGACGACGGGCCGGGCATGTCCGCCGAGGAGGCGGAGCGTGCGTTCGACCCGTTCTGGTCGAGCAAGGCGACCGGCACGGGCCTGGGTCTGGCGATCACGAAGCAGATCCTGGAGGACCACGGGGGCCGGGTCGAGGTGGCGTCGGAGAGCGGCGCGGGCACGACGGTGGTGCTGGTGCTGCCGCGCATGGTGCTCGCGGCGTAGGCCAGCCCTGGCGTTCTTCGCGCGATCGGGGCAAACTCCCCCGTCCCCGATGGAGGTCTCCCATGTCGCGCTGGCTCGTCCTCGCTGCGCTCCTGTCCGCATGTTCCGCCGGTACCGTCGGCATCGTCGACGACACCGGATCCCGCGACACCGGGGACGACACCGACGTGGACACCGACACCGGCGATCCCGGCCCGGAGGATGCGGACGCAGACGGCTTCCCCGCAGACGAGGACTGCGACGACAACGACCCGACGATCTTCCCGGGTGCGGAGGAGTGGTGCGACCTGGTCGACCACGACTGCGACGGTGAGGCGGTCGAGGAGGACGCCTGCCCCTGCGACGTGCTCATCGAGGCGGTCGGCACGCTCTACATGGGGTGCACGGACTGGGCGAACTGGGACGACGCGGCGGCCGCCTGCGAGGATGCGGGCATGCACCTCATGATCCCGACGACGGCAGGCGAGGAGGAGGTGCTGGTCGACTACAACCGCCGCACCCGCCGCCCGCTGATCTGGCTCGGCGCGACGGACCGCGACCGCGAGGGCTCGTGGCTGTGGGTGGACGGATCCCGGGTCGGCGACGGCGGCGACTGGCTCCGCGGCGAGCCGAACGACTGGTGGGGCGAAGACTGCATGGCCTACGACGCCACCCGCGGCGGCTGGGCGGACGTCGGCTGCGAGACGGTGGGCGGCTTCGTGTGCGAGCTGCCGGTCGGGGAGTAGGGCGGGCCGGCAGCGGGGAAGGCGGGCCGGCGATCGTCTGGCGGGAAGTCGTGTTGCTGCGGGCGAGGGAGTGGCGGGCCGCCGATCGTCTGGCGGTAAGTCGCGTTGCTTCCGGCGAGGAGAGTGTCCGATTCGCTGTGTAAACCTGCCTTGCCGGTAGGCTCTTCCAAGAAGGGAGAGCGTGATGTCCGACGAGAAGA
>MDTC01057876.1_pt1 | contig 13453 bp, 13 predicted proteins | sample 811181 | NCBI WGS metagenome assembly MDTC01 (sample SAMN05326644, study PRJNA326480) | marine metagenome | isolation source: seawater | place: Pacific Ocean: North | collected 2011
AGAAATAGAGAATCATGATGAGCCTGTTGTCTCAATTTGCCCCAAGGGTACAAAAGGTGAAGTTGTTGAACTCGGTGGGCTATTCATTGCACTTCCCGCTCAGCCTCCCGAAAAAGAAATTAAAGGATATGGAAGTCCAAACGACATGCAGTTGTGGAAGAGAGTTTCTATGCCAGAGGAGCTGTCTAGGATTAAGTCTATGGATGAGTGGGGGGAGATGCCAAGGGAGTTTCGACAAAAGTTTTCTCCGTATATCGAGGAAGAGTTTCGCCGTAGGCGTGAGGGCTTTTGGTTTTATAATAACGGTGTCCCTACATATATTACGGGTAGGCACTACATGATGCTGCAGTGGACCCGAATGGACGTCGGGTATCCAGACTACTTAGAGTTTCAAAAAGATATTTTCGTACATTTAGCTGCGTGTGAGGCGGACCCCCGATGTATCGGGCAGCTCTATACTAAGTGCAGACGTAGCGGATATACGAACATCTGCTCGTCTGTGCTTCTTGACGAAGCAACACAAGTCAAGGATAAGCTCCTAGGAATCCAGTCTAAAACTGGTAAGGACGCACAGGAAAATATCTTCATGAAGAAGGTGGTGTATATGTTTCGTCACTACCCCTTCTTCTTTAAACCCATTCAGGATGGTACCACTAACCCACGCATGGAGTTGGCTTTTCGCGAGCCGAGTAAGAGAATCACGAAGAAGAATAAGACTACGCAGACGGGCGAAGCTCTTAATACGGTAATTAACTGGAAGAATACAACCAACAACGCTTACGACGGAGAGAAGTTGCATCTACTCTATCTAGATGAAGCTGGTAAGTGGGAGAAGCCTACAGATATCAGAGATGCTTGGAGGATACAAAGAACATGTCTTATTGTTGGTAGAAAGATTGTCGGTAAAGCCCTGGTAGGCAGTACCGTCAATCCAATGGACAAAGGAGGTAAAGAATACAAGGATCTTTGGGAGGATTCAGATCCAGTTGCTCGTAATGCAAATGGCAGGACTAGATCTGGCTTGTATAGATTGTTTATCCCTTCGTATGAATCTTTAGAAGGCTTTTTTGATGTACATGGAAAACCCATCATTGATGATCCTGATAAGCCTCTGGTTGGGCTTGACGGCGATCACGTTAATATTGGTGCTAAAACCTTTCTCAAAAATGAAAGAGAAAGTCTTAAGAGCGATCCGTCAGAACTTAACGAGGTAACTAGGCAGTTCCCGTTTAGTGAAGATGAAGCCTTTAGAGATAGCATCAGTGGAAGCATATTCAACATTGGAAAAATCTATCAGCAGATTCAGCACAATGATGAGCTGTTTCCCAACCCTATAGTTAGAGGGAACTTTGTTTGGGCTAATGGTCAACAAGACACTCAGGTTGTTTTTTCTCCCAACCCTCACGGTAGGTTTAGAATCAGTTGGATGCCTCCTGAAAACTTGAGAAACGTTGTCCGCTTACATCGAAACAAAAAAGTTGCTCCTAATCCAGAGCTTGGGGTAGGAGGTGTAGACTCTTACGATCTTGATTCTACTGTAGACGGGAGAGGATCTAAGGGAGCTTTGCACCTGTACAACAAGTTTCACATGGAGCACCCTTCAAACACCTTTGTTTTAGAATATGCTTCACGTCCTCCCCTGGCAAAAATCTTCTATGAAGATGTATTGATGGCAGCTTTCTTTTACGGGTATCCTATCTTAATTGAAAACAATAAGTACGGTATTGCAAGATACTTTGAATCAAGGGGTTACGATGGCTACTTAATGGATAGACCGAGACACTTGATGAGTCCTAACGCCAAGGTTAATGTCAAGACCAAAGGCATCCCTTCGAACTCTCAAGATGTTATCCAGGCCCATGCTCAGGCGATAGAAGCATATATACACAATCATGTTGGATCTAATCCAGAAACAGGAGAGGTAGGCAACATGCCATTCAACAGAACTTTAGAGGATTGGATTGGATTTAAGATTGATAACAGAACTAAGTACGACCTTACAATAAGTTCTGGTTTGTGTCTATTAGGTGCTCAAAAAGCAAAGACAAAAAAGAAAGAGTCAAACTTCTCTGAAAAGAAGTTTCTTAGGTCTTTCAAGCCTTACTAACTCTTACTCATGTATTTGCTATATTTGCATAAATCTGCCTATATAGATGTACGGAGGTAACAACAAAAACGCTGGGAGTAAGAACTTCCCAAATCCACTTGCATCTCCCCAAGAAAAGGAATCTTATAAATATGGGAAGGATTACGCCAAGGCGATAGAAAGGCAGTGGGGGAGTATACAGGACAGCGGGTCTATTTTTAAGAGAAGATCTGACACCTTCGATAAGAATAAAAAGTACGCTAACGGAACTCAAGAGACAGCGATATACAGAAAGCTTCTTACTTCTCTTGACCCCAACGGATCTGATGGAACGCTTTTGAATCTGGATTTTACTCCAGTGCCTATACTTCCAAAGTTTGTTCGCATCGTTGTCAACAATGTCTTGTCAAGAAAACCTCAACCTAACGTTGAGGCTATAGACCCTTTGTCTTCTACACAAAAAGACAAAGAGAAAAAGAAGATGGAGGCAGCTGTTATTGCAAAGCAACAGCTGCTGAAGCTCAAGCAAAACACAGGGCTTACTATTGGACCAGACCCAGAGACTATTCCAGACTCACTGGAAGAGGCTGAGATATTTATTGGTACTAGCATAAAGACAGATGCAGAGGTCGCTGCTCAGATGGCGGCTATGATGACTCTGGAGTGGAACGACTTCACTGACACTACGTTTAGAAGATGTGTCAACGATCTGGTTTCTTGTGGTCTGGCGGTAGTAAAAAGATCTAACGATCCGAACTATGGTATTGTAACTCAGTATGTTGACCCCTCTGAGTTCGTGCATAGCTTTACTCAAGACCCCAATATGAATGACTTGGCGTATGCGGGTCACGTCAAAAGAATATCTATATCTGAACTCAGAAGAATCTCTGCTGGAGAAATTGACGAGAAAGAAATAGAGAAGATTGCACAGGGCGCTTCTGGCAAGTACGGCAACAACAGCTCTAAGCTTCACAAGAAGTCTTACAACAACCTCACCAATACGATGGACTACGGATATGATGAGTATCTGGTTGACGTCCTAGAGTTTGAGTTTAAGTCTGTTGACTGCATATACTTCGAAGAGAAAGAGAGCAGACACGGGAACACTGGTTTCTACTACAAAGGATATTCATACAAAGAGAAGGCAGGCAGTGTCTTTGAAAGGACTCCACATAAGATGGAGATCGAAACCGTATACGGGGGTCAATACGTTTTGGGTTCTGAAATATTGTTTGACTACGGCAGAAAAAAGAACATCCCCAAAAACGCTCACGACTTGAGCAAGGCAAATCTGTCTTACTCTTGCATCTCTACCAATATGGAGGAGATGATGCCTAAGTCCTTGGTTGACAGCTGTGTAGGCTTTGCCGATATGCTTCAACTCACTCACTTGAAGATTCAACAATCAATAGCCAAGGCTAAGCCTGATGGTTTGATTATTGACATTGAAGGCCTTGAAAATGTACAGCTTGGAAAGGGAGGGGAGCTGCAGCCCCTAGAGCTGCACGACATCTACGAGCAGACTGGTGTCTTCTACTACAGAAGTAAAAATCCAGATGGTGGATTCCAAAACCCACCGATCAGGGAGATTGGCAATAGCATCAGAAATATCAATGAGCTCATTGGCATTTACAACCACTATCTCAGATTGATCAGAGACGCTACTGGCATTAATGAGATGATGGACGGAACTACTCCTAAAGGAGAAACTTTGGTGGGAGTTCAACAGCAAGCTATCAAGGCAGGCAACAATGCCATCTACAATATCACAGAGTGTTCTATGCTTCTCTTTAAGAGGGTGTGTAGCGACATTATTAAGTGCGTTCAAATCCTTCCAAAAGAGTCTGTGATATTCCAGGCTTATAGATCTGCTATAGGTGATTCTAATATGAAGGTTCTGTCTTCATTTGAGGATATGCCCATGTACAACTTTGGTGTCATTGTTGTCAAAGAGATGGAGGATCAAGAAAAGGTTTCTCTAGAGCAGATGATTCAAGTTTCTCTTGGTCAAAAAGAAATTGACTTAGAGGATGCCATGGCTATCAGGGAGCTTAAAAATGTTGACCAGGCTGAAAGACTTCTTATGATAAGAAGGAAGAAGCGTAAAGCCGAGCTGCAGCAGCAGCAAGCAGCTCAGGCTCAACAGCAACAGCAGGCTGCTGCCCAGCAACAACAGCTGGCGGCACAAACTGAAATGCAAAAAGCTCAAGCTGAAGCTCAGTTAGAAGCTCAGAAGATTCAACTCAAGGCTCAAGCAGAGATACAGGTTGCCTCTGCATTGCATGAGTTTAGAAAAGAGATAGAGATGATTAGAGCTCAAGCAACGCTAGGCTTTAAGACTGATGACAACGAGTTTAGAGAAAAGATTGAAGTGCTGAAAGAGGATCGTAAGGACGACAGGGTAAAAAAGGAAGCAGTAAAACAGTCTCAACTTATCTCTCAAAGAAAGGGTCAAAGGGGTGAGCTTTCTGAAGAGGAACAAACAGATTCAATAACAGAACTATTTGATTTGTAATGGCTAGTGTAAACACAGATATAGCTCAGACTCTTGACATTACTTGTCGTAGAGGTGACACTTTCTCTTTGACTATTAACTTCAAACAGAGCGACGGAACATCAGCTGTAAATTTAACTGATTATACTTTTGATATGGAGGTTAGGTCTACAGACGAAGGTGGCTTTGGGGATAATCTTATTCCCATTTTGTCTGATGACGATATCGACATAGTTGTTGTATCCAACACAGGAGGTCAAATATCAATCGGCATACCTAATTCTAAGATGATTCTTGTAGAAGGGGATGTTTACGTCTATGACATTCAGGCCGTTAGTTCAACTGGTGTAACAACAACATGGGTTACTGGTAGCTTTACTGTTAACGAGGATGTAACCATTTAAGAATGATTGGGGAGGTCGACATCTCTGTCGAATACATTTTGGTCCCTCAGTTTGGCCTTAGTTTTCTCGGAGATGAAGGTCTTTATTATGCTTTGGGTAGAAGTTCGAATGTTCAGGTATTAACAACATCTGCTTCAGAAGTCTCAGTTTCTTTCAATACTCCTTTTTACGCTAAGACGATAACAGTGTACGAGCAGGAATCCTTTACTGATGTAGGGGATTGGTTTATTTATATGCGGGAGGGCTCTCAGGGCAGCACAGCTTTAACAGCTGGGGAGAGGGCCCCTGGTAGCTCTAACAGTGATTGGCTAAAGGTTTATTATGATCAGGACCAGACTGCCACATATACTCCTCTCCTCGCGTTAGGGATAAATGAAGCTGAACTTGGTCTCGTAAGCGGAGACGCCATTAAGCTTACTGCAGATATTCATCTAGACGGTCCGTGGGGGGTGGCGGCGGCGGGAACATTTTCTCCTGGAGAGCGAAGGTTTTTCTTCGCACAATCATTCGTCCTTTTCTCTCAAGACATCCCAGTTGGTCAAGAAACCTCTTTGTCTTTACCTGACACTTCTTTTGCGTACCTGGAAGCTGGAAGGACAGTAGGCAACTACGTTAATAACCAACCTTTTGACGGGGATACAGGAGAGAGCTTCCCTTTCATAGCGTGGCCTGTTGGAGCTCAAAAAGCAGGGTGCTCTATGTATCTACGAAATATAAAAATGACAGTAGAAAGACACCCTAAAGTAGATTTGACACTACCTCCAATACCATATTATGTTACAGGGAACTTGCTTGCAGATTCGCCAACAGTAGACTTGAATATAGATGTTTCTAGTATATCTTCAGATATAAATATCAATGATATTTTTTCAGTAGATTCTATAGTAAGCACAACAACCACTGAAGCTTTAGATGTCAAAGTGCTTAGGCTGTTGGAGCTTAATACTGTGTTGGACCTAAATGCTGACACGTATGTCAGTGGAGAAGATTGGGTTGACGATGCTAATGGTCTTACGTTTACGGCGTTTGATTCCCCTGTTAAAACATCAGATGGGTATGTAAGAGTTGGATATGATGTAGGTTACTTTCAAAGAACATGTGTGATACCTACTCCAGGAAGAGAATCTGATATAGATGCTTACTTCAAAGACCCGTATGTTTTTTATGATTCCAGCTTTACGATTGAGTTTGCATTTAAATATGCTGCAGACGTAAATCATTTGATTCCAGCAGGAACCTCAATATTCGAAGACAATTTTAAGTTTTTTGGATATACAAATATCTTCGGAGCGACTACGGGCGGAGGGTACAACTTTGGTACAGGCGATGATATCAAAATCGTAGGATCATATCCAGATGGCACGCCCATTACCGATAAGAAAAGACTTCCCTTTGGATTGAAGTTTTCAGTGTTTGCTGGCTCTTCTGCTGGAAATAGTTTTGATGGGAGCACACCCCCGCATTCTTCTTTAATTGAGCACTATGTCGACGCAGGTGTTGAAGACAATGATTTTGATTTTGGAATACCTAATAACGGACTTCAATCTAGCTACGAAGAGCTCAAGTGTCAAATTATTTTTGACATAGAAAATAGCACTACAAGCCTTTATGTTAATGGTGAATTACTTCAAGCTGATGTTGGCGACAAGGGTATTGGGCTGTCAGGTTTGAACCAATTTTTCTATATAGGCAAATCTTCTCAGGCGGGATATATTGGTCCAAGAGCGATAGATATTAGAAGATTAAGGATATATGACTCGGCCCTTCGGGGAGCGTTTATCACGGAAAGCCTTGATAGTCTGTAATATTAGAGTTATTATATTTGCAATATGGATGTCAAGAAAAAGCTAAAAAGATTCGGGTTAACTGGATTAAACAAGCCTAAGAGGACTCCAAACCATCCGAAAAAGTCTCACATCGTAGCTGTTCGTGATGGTTCAAGAATTAAGATTATACGCTTTGGCCAGAAAGGAGCTAGCACTGCTGGCAAGCCAAAGCCTGGTGAGTCTGCGAGGATGAAAGCAAAGCGCAAGTCATTCAAAGCTCGTCACAGAAAAAACATCGCCAAGGGCAAGACAAGTGCTGCTTACTGGGCAAACAAAGTAAAATGGTGACATGAAAACAATCAAGTACAAAAAGGGAGGGAAGCTATCTATCAGCAACAAGAAAGTTTCTATTGATCCACCTAGTGGTCATCACTGGATGCTAGAGGGTGGTAGATACTACTTGATGAAAGGAGATTACAAACCGCATCCAGGGGCTGTGGAGAAGGCTGATTTTAAACTTGTAAGTCACCCCAAGAACTGATGCCAAAGACACGGGCTCAACAGGCAGCAATAGCGATTGCTATGAAGAAAGCTGGTAAAAAACCAAAGGCCGCAAGGATGGGGATGAAAGTTGACCCAGCTCAAGTTGCCCGTACTATGCTTACTAAAAAAGCAGACCCTGCTTCTTTCAAAAAGAAACTTCCAAAAGAGAGTGAGGAGGCTATGCCTCAGGCCAAGAAAGGTATGAAGTTCAACCCTAAGTACACTCGCGGTAGTTCTGATGTGGCAAAAAGAAAGAAGCTCATGCAGCAGATCTCTAACATATACAAGAAGTATCGAGGGACAAAGGCAAAAAGAAAAAAGAAAGGATTCCCTCCTGCTGTTGAGGCTAGGCTCAAAAGACTAATGAAGCAACGAGATAAAATCTAAACTATGTATCACTCAAAGAAAAAGAAACCTAAGGTCATGATGAAGGGTGGTAAGCCTGTAGTCAAGATGAAGAAAAGCGGGAAGTTTCCAGACCTCACTGGGGATGGGAAAGTGACTCAAGCAGATATACTCAAGGGTAGAGGTGTTTTCAAAAAAGGCGGTAAAACAAAGAAAGGTGGGATGGCTGGTCTTGATGCCGCTGAAAAGCAAGTATATAAAAGAGGTCTTGCTGCTTATATGAGCTCTGGAAACAGGCCTAAAGTATCTCAACATGCTTGGGCTATGGCGAGAGTAAAATCTGCCTTTGGAAAAAGAGAAGCAGCTAAGATTAGAGCTGGCAAAGGAGCTAAAAAGAAGAAATAAATAATAGCTATATTTGTAGCAAACACTTGAAAAATGGCGACAACAACTGCAACACTAACATTGTCCAGTGCTGATTTGACTGGAGATGTGTTGTCTCTTTCTGCAGCATCTACTCTTACCGAGGCAGGTAATCTTACTGGTCTTGATCAGACGACTGGTGTATCTAGGAAAATATTGGCAGCAGCATCTACAACAACGACTCTCATTGATGCTGATGATTATCCTTCTGGACCAGCTAAGAATCACAGATTCTTTTTGAGAAACGCTAGCACTACTGCTTCAGAATACATTACTGTAACTGTTGATGCTCAGGCTATTGGGAGGCTGTACGCAGGAGACTTTTTGTTTATGCCCTATCACAACGAGGATGGGACGCATGACATCAAAGTGACAACTCCTTCAGGCCAAACGAACACTCCTATTGAGTTTATCCTAATACACCAATCATAATGGCAACAGTAAGAGTAGCCCTTAGGGTTTCATCAGCAGACGTTCTTACGTCTACTTTGGATGTTTCTGTTGCATCGAACTTGCTTGCAGATTCAGGTTCTTTGATCAGAGCCAAGGTCAAAGGCACCGCTGCAGATACAGATGACCTTGTAGTTTACAAGGCTAATGACAAGCTGGAAAGTGCTTACCTGTACATCAGGAACCTTGACGAGAAAAAAGAGAATTACATTTTTGTCAGAAACGAAACCGAATCTAACACAGCTCTTGTAGCTAAAATTGGTGGTGGTGAGTTTGCTTTTATCCCCGTTGCAGTGGATAATACTTATCAGTGTATTGCAACCAAGGTAAACACCATGGTCGAGTACGGTGTATTTGGTTTGGACAACTCATCTGTAACTCTCGCATAACAGACAATCATGGCAGCTAATAGCATATACAACAATGGAGGTGCAAACCTCATGGCGTTTGGGCAGCACGGGGGAGCTTACGCAACGGGCGGTGTAACAGTACCTGATGGGATGGTGGTTGTTGCTGTAACATCTCTGGATGATACTACTGAGTTCACAAGTGCTGACACTGGGTTCCCTCAGATAAATAACGTAGCCATCCCCAGGGGGGTTACTATTTACGGAAGATGGAGCACCATCACGATTGATGGCAGCTCTGGTAAGGCTATCGTGTACTTCGGCCCCTGATACTTGAACAAAATTTAATTTAAATAGAAATGGAAAACGAGCCCACAAAGCTTGAGTTTGTAGATACTCCTGAGGAGTTGCAAAAGTCACTGGCAGCTGATGCTGCTCCCACAAATGAGCAGCCTCAGGCTGAGCCAGTTCAAGAACAACCTGTTCAAGAACAAGCTGTTCAAGAAGAGCCCCCTCAGCCACAGGACAGTCCAATGTCCTTTGACACTGAGAATGCACAAACGTTTGAATCAGGAGGTCAAACTCCTGAGCCACAAAATGAAAGTTCTGATCAAGTTTCTTCTGATCAGAATTATTCGTTTGAAGAAGAAGATCTTAATCAGGCGGTATATCAGTACATGAGCGAGAAGCTCGGTAGAGAGATAAACAGCCTCGATGATTTCAATATACAAGAAAAACAACCTGTTGACGAAAGAGTAGAAGCTATTTCTAATTTCGTTAGGGACACGGGTAGAAGCCCTTCAGATTGGTTTGCTTACCAAAGTTTGAATCCATCCGAAATGGATGATCTCACGGCGGTTAGAGTCAATGCTGCAGCTCAACACCCTGGACTTAGCAATGATGAGCTTAACCTTTTGGTCAGCAGTAAATATAAGCTTGATCCTGACACTCACTCAGAGGATCAGATCAAGCTCGCTCAGCTTCAGTTGAAGATTGATGGCAACAGCGCAAAACAAGAGATTGAGAAAATCAGATCTCAGTATGCCGCACCTGCCGTCGAATCAGATACACAGGAGTATGAGTCCTTTGTCAATGAAGATTGGCTAAACACAATGTCCTCCGAAGTAGATTCCCTTGAGGGTCTTGAGTTCCGTTTAGCTGAAGGGAAATCCTTCAAGTTCGGTCTTAACGATACTTATAAGAGTCAACTAAAGCAGAGCAATGTGGAAGTCGAAAACTTTTTTGACCAATATGTTCAGCCTGATGGCGAATGGAACTTTGACAAGTTCAATTCTCACAGGGCTGTGATTGACAACATTGATGCCATCGTAGCCAGTGCCTATAGGCAGGGGCTTGGTGATGGACAAAAAGGTCTTGTCAATAGAGCAGCTAATGTGAGCACGAACACAGCTCAGAGGGCGCCACAGGTTAATCAAAACTCTGTTGCTACACAACTTAAAAATATCATGAGCAGCAGAGGAACCACAACCTTTAAACTCTAAAAAATTATGGCACTTTCAGAAGGAAGCGGCATTGTAAATCAAGCAGACCAGCCGATTACTCGCGGTGGTCTGTTTAATGCCCCAGAAAAGTACGTGTCTATTGACTCGCTGCTTGAAGTAAATAAGCCCGATGTACGGGAAGAACTCATTAAGGCTTACGGAGACCAGGGTATCACTGGCTTCCTGAAGCTCACAGGCGCAGTACGCTCAGGCGGTACTGCTGACTTTGTTCGTTGGTACGAAGAGGGTCGTCGTCACACAAAAATCACAGTAAACGGAACGCCTACCGATGACGGCAACGACGCTACTGTTATTTTTGATCAAGTCAATGGCGTTGCAGTTGGCTCTTTGCCACAGGCTGTAACAGCAGCCAATCAAGTTCTTCAGAACGGAGACGTTCTCTTGGGCTTGACCTCAGGCGAGGTGTTTGTTGTTTCAGACGTTCAGTCAGGATCTTTGGAATTTGACGCCCAGCGCATGGACGGAACTGCTTTCGCGGCAGGCCAAATTGTTGACAACGAAGAGATGGCCATCATTGGTAACACATTCCCACAGGGAGCTACCTCTGACGACGTCTCTGTCAGCAAGAATGCTGAGGTAAGAACTCTTACCAACTCTTACAACATCATCAAGGATATGTATCAAGTCAATGGCTCACAAGCCACAAACATCGGCTACATCAACGTAGGCGGTGGTGACTACAGATGGTACATCAAAGGCGAGATGGAGACCAGAGCTCGTTTCCTTGACAAGCGCGAAATGATGATGCTCTTCTCTGAGAAGACAGCTGCCTCTGGCACTATTGCCTCCCAGGTGGGTGGTGTTCCTGGTTCTGAGGGATACTTTGCAGCTGTTGCTGCAAGAGGTATCACGGCTACTGGTGATGCTACCGCAAGAATCTTTGACAGCATTGAAACGTTGGACAACTTGCTCATCTCTCTGGACAAGGAGGGTGCTCCTTCTGAGTACGCTATGTACTTGGATCGTCGCACTTCTTTGGATATTGACGACATGTTGGCTAACGGTGTTGCTACTCAAAACACTGCTGGTTTGGCTGGTCAGTTCGGAGCTTTCAACAACGATGCTGACTTGGCTGTACAGCTTGGATTCAAGAGCTTCACTCGCGGCGGATACACTTTCCACAAGCATGATTGGAAGTTGATGAACGATCCACAGTTGGCTGGAGGTATGACTGCTGCAGAGTACAGAGGGGCTATGGTCCCAATGGCAACTGTTGTTGACCCTCAGACAGGCTTGTCAGCTCCAGCTTTGGAAATGGTATACAAGGAGTCCAACGGGTACTCTCGTGAATTGGAGCACTGGGTAACTGGTGGTGCAGTGATCGGTAACAAAACTGACGGCTCTGATGTCGCTAAGTTCCACTACCGTTCTGAGTGCCAACTGATTACGAGAGGTGCCAACCAGCACGTAGTATTGCGCGGAGCCTAATCGTTAAACTGAAGTGACGAGTGAGGGCTTTCGGGCCCTCACTCTAAACTTCTTAATACTATAGATATGGCAACAAAACACGTATTTCCCCTAAGGCTCGACGGGGCTGTTCAAGCAGTCTCTGGAGCCGCCGAATGGAATGGAAAAACAAGTCTGGTCGACATTGACACAGACGGTACTTATGACTTTGACCTTATTCATGCAGAACATGCTGGAACTCTTTTGACCATCGAGAGATCTGCTTCTGGATCTAACGCAATTACAGTCAAAAGTCCTGCTGACTCTGCTATCGCTACTCTTGATAACGCTACGGATACTCTTTGTTTGATATACACTGGTTCTGAATGGAAGACTTTGGCTAACGCCACCGCTTCAGGAACTTTGTCTTCAACAAACTTGAATCTGTCAGGCACTTTGGACGTTACTGGTGTGGCTACTTTTGATAATGCTGTTAAGCTCGACGTTGCAAGCACGGCTGCAGTTGCTGAAAGTGGTTCAAGAACTGGTGGTGTTACCTTGAACCAAGTCGCAGGTGTGGTTAGCACAAATGCGGCTTCTCTCTCAGACGCCACGGCAGCTACTTTGACTGTAACTAACTCTGTTTGCACTGCAAACTCAGTTGTTATTGTTGTTCCTGGCGCGAACTTTAACGACCTTGGAGGCAGCTCTATCGAAGTTACTCCAAGCTCAGGGTCATTTACTATTGAATACAAGAACGTTTCTGGCGGTGCTGTGTCTACGGCTCAGACCTTTAGATTTGTTGTACTCAACCTGGTATAATAATCAACAACCGTAATTGAGAGGGGAAACGGTCCCCTCTCTTTTACTTCTCTTTTTAATTCTATTTAATTATGGCACAACAAACTAGACGGGCACCAGGCCGCCCTAAAAAGGCCGATACACAACCAGCTGCACCAGCTGTAGTTGCAGAAGCTCCGAAGCCCAAGGCAAAAAAAACTTTGCCTATTAAGCAAAAAATCAATGAAAGCAGGGCTTGCACTTACGAGGCTTTAAAAAACAAAGGGGTTGCTTTTATGCTTATGACAAAGCAACTTAGGGTGTATGATGAAACATCAGATTCTATACGAATTGCTAGATATTGTCCAAATGAAGACTCTATCTGGAAAGAGGATCAAAGCGATCTAAGCAAGGTCGAGCCAATTACTTTTAGAAACGGATACCTTACTGTCAGGGCAGATCAGCCAAACCTGAGGAAGTTTCTTGACATTCATCCCTCCAATGTCGCTAATGGCGGGAACATGTTTAAAAAGATTGACACGAAAGTTGACTCAGAAAAAGAAGTAGAAAAAGAGTTTGAAGTTTTTGATGCTATCTCTTTAGTAAAGTCTTCAGAGCTTAATGATTTGCTTGCTGTTGCTTTGTACTTTAAGGTTAACATTGATAGAAATATTTCTGAGATTAAATTTGATCTGCTCAAGATTGCTAAAAAGAATCCGTCTGGATTTATTCAATCTTTTGATGATCCTACGGTCAAGTGTAAGGCAACGATTAGACAGGCACTTGAGTATCAGGTTATCAAGTCATCTAAAGACTCTGTTAGATGGTATGATTCCAACGGGGTTATCGTATCAGTACCTCACGGACAAGACCCAGTAGACATCATGTCTCGGTTCTGCTTGACGG
>MDTC01073076.1_pt1 | contig 13453 bp, 18 predicted proteins | sample 811181 | NCBI WGS metagenome assembly MDTC01 (sample SAMN05326644, study PRJNA326480) | marine metagenome | isolation source: seawater | place: Pacific Ocean: North | collected 2011
ACAAGGTGTTATCTTGTTTGGTGACAAAACGCTTCTGGCTAGATCCTCTGCATTTAACAGAATCAATGTTCGTAGGTTGTTCATAGTAATCGAAAAAGCGGTTGCTGCAGCTGCTAAATTCCAGCTGTTTGAATTCAACGATGCCTTTACAAGAGCGCAGTTTAGAAGTTTGGTTGAGCCATTCATGAGAGACGTTCAAGGCAGAAGGGGTGTTTATGACTTTAGAGTGGTTTGTGACGAAACAAACAACACTGGTCAGGTTATAGACGCGAATGAATTCAGGGCAGATATCTTTATCAAACCTGCGAAATCTATTAACTTCATCACTCTTACATTCGTAGCTACCAGAACTGGTATCTCGTTTGAGGAGTTAGGTGCTTAATCAAGACTTATAGGAGAAAATAACAAATGAATATTGAAGAATTTAAGGCTCGATTAGGTGCTGGTGGTGCTCGTCCTAACCAGTTTAGGGTAAGTCTCGCCTTCCCTAGCTATGTGCCAAATGTTGACACTAGCTTTAGCCTGTTGGTAACTGGAGCAGCATTACCTGCTTCTAACGTAAACCCTGCCATTATCCAGTATAGGGGTCGTGAAGTGAAACTAGCTGGTGAAAGAATATTTGATCCATTCACAATTACAATCGTGAATGACTCAGATTTTTCACTTCGTTCACCTTTCGAGCAATGGATGAATGGCTTAAACGATCGTGAAAGTAACACTGGTGTTCTTACTCCTAGTGAGTATCAAGCTGATATCACGGTTGAACATTTGGATCGTAATGATGAGGTATTGGAAGGTGGCGTCTACACTTTGCGTAACGCTTTCCCAATCAATATGTCAGAGATTACTTTACAATATGCACAGAATGATATCTTTGAAGAATTTACGGTGACTTTCCAATATACACATTATGATGTAGCATAAATAGTTATACATAAACGTATAGAGGAATTATAATGGAATTATTTGGATTTGAAATAAACAGGAAGAAGGAGCCGAAGACAGCGCAGTCTTTCGTTGCTCCTGACTCCGACGGTGCTTTGGAAGCCATCCGTGGTGGTGGTTATTATGGCACGTATTTTGATGTTGAGGGAGTTGCAAATACTGAAGAGCAACTGATCAAGAGATATCGAGATATTTCAATGTATGCCGATATTGATACGGCAATTGAAGATATCGTAAACGATTCTATCTCTAACCTTGATGATGAGAAGCCTGTAACGATTAATACAGATGATATTAAAGTTTCAGCAACGATTAAAAAAGCGATTGCTGAAGAATATGAAAATGTATTATCGTTGATAGACTTTAATAATAGAGCGCAAGATTATTATAGGCGTTGGTATATTGATGGCAGGATTTATTTTCATAAAATTGTCGACAAAACCAATCCTAAAAAAGGTCTGTACGACGTTAGGTATATTGACCCACGTAAGATAAAAAAGATACGTGATGTCAAAAAGGAGAAAGATCCTAAGACTGGCGTTAGTATGGTCAAAGAAGTAAATGAATATTTCGTTTACGATGATAAGGGGATCGCTTCAAAACCTGGACAGTATAAGTCTAATAATGTTGGCGATAGATCTCTCAAGATATCGAAGGATGCGATAACTTATATTCCTTCTGGTTTACTTGATCAAGATAAAAATATCCCTCTATCATATTTGCATAAAGCCATTAGACCAGCAAACCAGCTGAGAATGATGGAAAATGCAGTGGTGGTTTATAGAATTACTCGTGCGCCAGAACGTAGAGTATTTTATGTAGATACTGGAAATCTGCCTACAATGAAAGCAGAACAGTATCTCAAAGATATTATGAATCGCTATCGTAACAAATTAGTTTATGATGGTGAATCTGGAGAGATCCGCGACGACAAAAAGTTTATGTCGATGCTTGAAGATTTCTGGATGCCAAGACGCGAAGGCGGTCGAGGTACTGAGATCCAAACTCTTCCTGGAGGGCAAAATCTTGGAGAGACAGGCGATGTGGATTACTTTCAGCGTAAGTTATATCAAGCGTTGAATGTTCCTATCTCTAGACTTGAAGGTGCACAAACTGGTCTTAATTTTGGACGTAGTGCTGAGATTAGTAGAGACGAGTTAAAGTTTACAAAGTTTATTGCCAAACTTCGTAGACGTTTTTCAGCGATGTTTGATGACTTGCTGAAAACGCAACTTATTCTGAAGGGTGTAATCTCTGAAGATGACTGGTCAGAAATAAGAGATGGTATCAGATATGTTTATTCATCAGATGCCTACTATACTGAATCGAAAGAACAAGAGATTCTTAGAAGCAGAGTAGAAGTTTTGAACGGTCTTTCTAATTATGTCGGAGAATATTTCTCTAAAGAATATGTGCAAAAGGAAATTTTAAAGATGAGAGAAGATGAAATCAATCTCATCAACAAACAAATAGAGGGTGAGGCAGCTGAAGGCGACTTACCTGTAGAACAAGAAGGTGAAAATAATGAGTGAAGAAAACGTAAAAGCAGAAGACCAAGCGGTTGAAAAAGCTAATGTCGTTAGACAAATGATGGATCAGTGGGCAGATGGTAAACTTGCAGATGCGCAAGATACATTTAATGGTATTATGAATGACCGTGCTGATGCAATGATAGCTGATAGAAAAGCAGAAGTTGCAGGAAGTATGTTCAACAACGCGACTCCAGTCGTAGATATACCTGAACCAACTGCTGGTGAAGTGGATATTAATCCAGAGCCAGAAGTACAAGAGGAAGAAGAGCAAAATGAAGACGCTTAAAACACTTATAACAGAAGAAGAACAAAAACAATCATCGGAAGTGGTAAACAAGCCAAAAGCAGAAGAGCCAACTGCTGATCACGGTAACGCTGAACGCGGTATCGCTGGTGATGTAACTCCTCCAACTCAGGGAAGTTCGAACACAGATGAATTTAAAATGGCTCTAAATGGACAAGTTATGCATCACAAACTTGGCGAAGGCACAGTCTTAGCAACTTATGGCGAAGGCGTTGACGCAGTAGCTGAAGTGATGTTCAAAGAATCAGTAAACAAAGTTCCTGTATGGGAACTTGAACCAGTAGGAGAATAAATTAAATGGCAGTCACAGTAGACACTTTAAAACTAACGCAAACACATGGCGTAATCGCTGTCCGTGGGACTGCTGCCACTGGAACGATAGCGTTAGCAACAACGCTTAAAAAATCAACCGAAACACAATCTTCGCCGAAAGCTAATATCAAATGTATTCATTGGGCATTATCTTCTGGTGCAAGAGCATATGTTCAACGGAATTCTAAAATCTTATATGAACTACAAGTTACAGGTAAGTTAGATTTTTATGGGTTCTCCGATGACGACGAGAATGGATCCGACGTAGAAGTCGTGATCGCTTCTGGTAACGGAGGAACAGTAATAGTAGAACTTGCCAAAGTATCTGGCTATGGTTCCCAGCAACATCAGAACCAAGGAGATTTAGGTTAATGAGACTAATAAAAGAAATAACTGAGGATGTTCAATACATCCAAGAAGAGAAGAATGGAAAGAAAGACCTTTATATTGAAGGTGTATTCTTACAATCTAATCTAAAAAACCGCAATGGTCGTGTATACCCTAAAGAGGTTATGGCGAAAGAAGTTGCGCGTTACACAGAGCAACAAATAGACAAAAATAGGGCGTTAGGCGAACTGGGTCACCCAGATGGTCCAACGGTTAATTTAGATCGAGTATCTCATATGATTGTCTCTTTAAAAGAGGATGGAGACAATTGGATTGGAAAGGCGAAAATCCTTGACACTCCGATGGGTAAAGTTGCTGCAAGTTTAATCGAAGCAGGTGCACAATTGGGTGTATCATCCCGTGGATTGGGATCTATAAAAGAGCGTTCAGGCATCAGTGAAGTCCAAGATGACTTCATGCTTGCAACTGCTGCTGATATTGTATCCGATCCATCTGCTCCAGATGCCTTTGTTCAAGGGATAATGGAGAGCCGTGAATGGGTTATGGTTGACGGCGTATGGTGTGCAAGAGAAGTGGAAAAAGCACAGGAAATTATTGAAAGTGCTCCTTCCCATGAACTAGAGACAGCAAAAATGGCTGTATTTAGTTCTTTTCTTGAAAAGGTATCTAAGATTTAAGAAATTATAAATAAAACTAGCAAAACGAAAACTCTACAAGGAGAATAAAATGGCTGTAGAAAGCAAAATCAGAGAACTTCTTAAAGGTAAGACTGAAGAGATTACCGAAGAAGTCAATGAACTAGACGAGTCTGCTGCACGTCCTGCAGACAAATCACAAGGCGATTCTACCCCACCAGTACAAGGTTCATCTGAAGCCAATCCAGAACAAGAAAAACTGGAATCAGACGATGCGCTTTCTGCTGATGCAGGTAAAGTTGCTTCTGCCAAAGCATCTAAAGATAGCAGTAAATCTGCATCATCTTCAAATGCTGGCGATCAAACCTCACCAACTCAGGGTTCATCTGAAACAGCGTCTACTGAAGGACAGGTTAATAAACCTGGAACTGCAGCAGATGTAAAAGCAGAAGACACTGAGTCTGAAGATGAAGTGCTCGAAGAAGACATCACAGACGAAGAAATCGAAGCTGAATTACCTGAAGGTATGGAAGCAGACGAAGAGGAAGAGTCTGACGAAGTAGTTGAAGAAGTTGAAAGCGATGAGGATCTTTCCGAAGATACTCTATTTGCTGACGACATGGAAAACTTATTCGCCGATGAAGAGCATTTGTCAGAAGAATTTAAAGTCAAAGCTGCAAACTTGTTTGAAGCGGTTGTTACAGCGAGAGTATCATCTGAAATAGATGAAATCAAAGCTGAACTCGCAGAGGAAGCAGCAGTGGCACAGGAAACCTTTATGGAAGAAATGGTTCAAAAGATCGATGGATACTTGAACTATGTTGCCGAAAATTGGATGAAAGAAAATGAACTCGCTATCGAGCGTGGCTTGAGAAATGAGATCACCGAATCATTCGTAGGTTCTTTAAAAGAAGTTTTTGCCGAGCATTACATCGATATTCCTGAAGAGAAATATGATGTACTGGGCGAAATGCAGAGTGAACTAGAGTCACTCAAAGAGAAGCTAGACGAATCAACTAATGAAAAAGTTGAGTTGTCTGCTGCTAATGTAGAACTCTCAAAATCAATAGCTGTCGATAAAGCATCTGCTGACTTGACTGATGTTGAAGCTGAGAAATTCGCAAAACTCGTTGAAGACGTTGAGTTCGATGGCGATTATGACGAGAAACTTTCTGTGATCAAGGAAAATTATTTCCCATCGCAAAAAGCATCTCAAGAAGAAGATAAACTGGTAGACGACGAAACAGTCGAAGTCAGCGATGGTTCTTCACCGATCAGCATTTACGCTCAAGCAATTTCCAAATCGGTAAAAAGATAATTTTTATAAATAATAACAGTTAATAACTATTTAAACTAAAGCAAGGAGACGAAAGATGTATCTTTCAGAATCACAAATGGAAAAATGGGCTCCAGTATTGGACCACCCAGAACTTCCTGAAATTAAAGACTCACACCGTAAGAATGTTACGGCTGTGGTTCTAGAAAACCAAGAGAAGGCTCTCCGCGAGGAGAAGCAGGCTCTATTTGAGTCAGAGAACGCAACTGGTGCTTCCATCGACAACTATGATCCAGTATTGATCAGCCTTGTCAGGAGAGCCTTGCCGAATCTGATGGCATATGACGTGTGTGGTGTTCAGCCAATGACTGGTCCAACAGGACTAATCTTTGCGATGAAATCTCACTTCACTTCACAAACTGGCGATGAAGCCCTTTTCAACGAAGCTGACACAGACTTCTCTGGAACAGGTACTCATGCTGGTTCTAACCCAGTGGATGGGACTTACACAACTGGTACTGGTATGGCTACTAGCACTGGTGAAAGTCTTAACCCTGCTGAAATGGCTTTCTCAATCGAGAAAACCACTGTTACTGCTAAGACTAGAGCACTGAAAGCAGAATACACAATCGAATTGGCGCAAGACCTTAAAGCAATTCATGGTCTAGACGCTGAAGGCGAATTGTCAAACATTCTGTCTCAGGAAATCTTAGCTGAAATCAACAGAGAAGTAATCAGAACAATCTACAAGGTTGCTAAAACTGGTTCCGCTTCTACTGCAACTGCTGGTACTTTTGACCTTGACGTTGATTCCAACGGTAGATGGTCTGTAGAGAGATTTAAAGGTCTTCTTTTCAATATTGAAAGGGATGCTAACGTAATCGCTCAAGACACTCGTAGAGGTAAAGGTAACTTCATCATCTGTTCTTCAGATGTAGCAAGTGCACTCGCAATGGCTGGTGTTCTGGACTATGCTCCAGCATTATCCACTGACTTGAATGTTGATGACACTGGTAACACTTTTGCAGGTGTATTGAATGGCAGATACAGAGTATATGTCGACCCATACAGCGCAAACACTGGTGCTGCATCGCAATTCTACGTTGTAGGTTATAAAGGTACTAGCCCATATGATGCTGGTATTTTCTATTGCCCATACGTTCCATTGCAGCAAGTTAGAGCAATCGATCCTACTGACTTCCAGCCTAAAATCGGCTTTAAGACTAGGTATGGTATGATCGCTAACCCATATGTAACTCAGTCTAACGGAACTACAGACGCAGACACATTTACTGCTGACCGTAACCAATATTACAGAAGTGTAAAAGTTACAAATCTTATGTAAATAAGAAGAGTTGATATAATCAACCACCTAAAAGGGGATCTTCGGATCCCCTTTTTTTTACTTATAAATAGTGGTATGGCATATAATCCTATTACAAATGTTACAGAGTCAGACTTCAGTCAGAATAATCCTGCTGAACTCGACTTCTTAAGACCAAATGGTTTTCGATTTCAGATCGCGAACATACCGCAGACTTCATTCTTTTGTCAAGCTGCAAACTTACCGCAGATATCTCTTGGATCTCCAGAGATGCAGACACCACTTGCAACTCTCCCATATCCTGGAGACAAAATTCAGTTTGGTGAACTTCTGATCAGATTCCTCGTTCAAGAGGATATGTCGAACTATAAAGAATTACATTCTTGGTTGATTGGTCTAGGTTTCCCTGATAAGAACCAGCAGTTTACTGACTTCATAGACTCACAAGCATATAGGACTGCCACAGCACAAAAGAGCAAGAGAGAAGCAATCGCGCAAGTAAGCGATGCAGACTTATTTGTTCTCGATTCAAACAATAACCCTACAATTAAAATAACATTTTTTGATGCATTCCCTGTAAGTCTGGAAGGTCTGGACTTTGATATTACACAGGGTGCAGGAGATTACTTCACAGGAATAGCTGGATTTAGATACAGAACTTTCCAAATTGAAAACTTGACATAAACCCCAAAAAAGGGTACAATATATTATGATTACTTTAAAAGAATTACAAGACACATGGGCAGTAGACTGCAAGATTAACGAGTTAGAACTCGGTAAAGAAACAATCAAAACTGCTGAACTTCATTCTAAATATCTCAATCATCTTTCTAATTTTAAATTACAGCTGAGAAAATCAGAAGCTGCATATTTTAAATTGAGAAGAGTCAAAGAACAATACTGGCGAGGTGAACTTACTCAACAAGAACTAACTGCTCTTGGGTGGGATCAATGGCTCGGTAATAAACCTCTTAAAAATGATATGCAACATATGATAGAATCAGATGACGATCTACAGGAACAAATGAACAAGGTAGAATATATTCGTACAATCTGTGATTTTTTAGAGCGTGTCATGAGAGCATTAAATAGTAGGACATGGGATATCAAAAACGGTATTGAGTGGACGAAGTTTACAAACGGACTTATGTAAATGGCTGACATCATAGGATATTCATCTGAATCGAGTTGGGTTTGGGAATCTATTATCGAATTACTCCCAGAAGAAGGTAATCTTTTGGAAGTGGGAACTTATTGTGGATTATCGGCAAGCATTTGGACGAAGAAATTTCCTAAGTATATGGTGCATACAGTAGACGTTGCGCTTGGAGTCCCATCTACAGATTCCAAAGGCGACCCCACATGGATTTCTAGGGAAGAACAACTTAATTTAATTCATCAAGTAGTTGAAAATCACGAGAACTTGAGTTTCAGCGAGGGTAATTTTTTCAAAATACAAATTCCAGAACCTTTCAATAATCCTGATGTTTTCTTTTACGACGCTGATCACAATCCTGGAAAAACAATAGAGGCATTAAATAAATTAAAACAATGTCCCAACATAGTAGTTGACGATTGTCAATTTGATTGGGTTAAAGAAGAGGTTCTGTTATTCGTGGAAGAAAATTCCAGAAATTTAAAGTTGTTTAAAACAGAACATCTTGAGGTTGCCGTAATACAATGACAGATATTACTATAACATATAAGAACGCTGTGAACATGCATGTTGAATGTGATACAGGTATACTGCAGGAGTTAAATGATTTCTTTACATTTGACATTCCTGGAGCCAAATTTATGCCTGCATATAGATCGCGTATGTGGGATGGTAAGGCAAGACTATTCAATATGTTCAACAAAGAATTACCAGTTGGACTGATCAAGTATCTTCTCGACTTCTCTAAACAGCTGGAGTACACTGTAGACAATCAACTTTTATCAAAGGGAGATATTGTATCAACTGAATATGTTGAGAAGTATGCAAAGGAATTGAACTTACATAGTAAAGATGAACCAATACAGATGAGAGATTATCAGGTTCAAGCTGTAAGAAAAGGTATTCAAGGTGCAAGGTCTTTATTGCTTTCGCCAACTGCTTCAGGTAAATCGCTTATCATCTATACTCTGATGAGATATTATCAACAAAGAAAAAAGAAACAATTGATTATCGTACCCACAACATCGTTAGTCGAGCAGATGTATGGTGACTTTCAAGACTACGCTAGTGCCGTGGATTGGCAAGTAAGTGAAAACTGTCATAGAATATATGGCGGTAAAGAAAAATCAAACGAGTTTCCTGTAACTATTTCTACATGGCAATCTATATACAAGTTTCCTAAGAAGTGGTTTGAGAAGTTTGATGTTGTATATGGCGATGAAGCACATTTATTTAAAGCAAAATCTCTTACAACAATTATGAACAAATGTGAAAACGCACACTGGAGATTTGGTACAACAGGAACATTAGACGGCACAAAAACTCATCGCCTAGTTTTGGAAGGTTGTTTTGGTAATGTCACAAAAGTAATTTCTACAAAAGAATTGATGGAAGATGGTAAGGTTGCAAATCTAGATATCACTTGCTTACTCTTAAAACATAAAGATGAAGAATGTAAAGCAATGAAAGGGATGAAGTATCAAGAAGAAGTTGACTGGATTGTTCGTGATCAGTGGCGAAATAATTTTATCAGCAACCTCGTACTCGACCAAAAAGGAAATAGTCTAGTGTTATTCCAATTTGTGGAAAAACACGGAAGCGTACTATATGATCAAATAAATAAAAAGGCAGGAAAAGATCGTCCAGTATTCTTCGTATATGGTGGAACTGAGACTGATCAAAGAGAGCAAATAAGAGCGTTAACAGAGAAAAGCGACAATGCAATCATCGTAGCGTCTTATGGAACATTCTCTACTGGTATAAATATAAGGAATCTTCATAATGTGGTGTTTTCCTCGCCATCGAAGAGCAGGATTAGAAACCTGCAATCAATTGGTAGAGGGTTGAGACTCGGAGATAACAAAGTCGTATGTAAATTATTTGATATAGGTGACGACTTATCTTGGAAATCAAAGAAAAATTACACCCTTGAACACATGACTGAGAGAGTGAAATTGTATAATGAAGAAGGTTTTAATTACAAACTCGTCAAGGTTGACAAATGAAATTTGATCAAATAAAAGTATTAAGATTTTTAGATGGCACTCAGATAGTTGCCACTCTAGAAGAAGATTATAATCTAAACGAAAAATTTATCAATATAATGTATCCAATTGAAATATGGTCTGGTGGAGTAAATGAGTTTCGCGATCATCTCTCTGAGCATTATATGTTAAAAGCATGGATGGGTCTGAGTGATGATGTGGCGTTCACTATCAACACGGATTCAATCACGGTGGTTTCTGATTTAATAGATACCCACCACGAAGGATATCAGCAGTGTGTGCAAAGGTTGTTCATTGATAAGGAAGGATTGATGTCTCCTCCGACTCCGAGAAGAAGAGATCCTCTCGATGCGATGGCTGATGCCCTGTCGCCTGATGATTTGCTCGATTACCTCGATGCAAAAGAAAAAGGAAAGATAAACTAATTTCTTTCAACAGCGACACGCTGATTATACACATGATTTCACAATTAGTCAAGCATAATCGTGAAATTTTTTGAAATTAATTTATGCTTGACATTTACAATATGTTAATATAGAATGGAAATATTATGGCAAAAAGAAGAGATCCAAACAGTCGGCATTACGTTGACAACAAAGAATTCCTAGTTGCGATAACGGAATATCGCGAGAAGGTTCAAGCTGCAGAAAAAGCAGGAAAGGACAAACCTCGTGTGACTGAGTATCTCGGCGAATGCATGGTAAAGATTGCAAACCACTTAGCGTATAAATCCAATTTTGTAAATTATACTTTCAGAGATGAAATGATTCTCGATGGTATCGAAAACTGCATCACATATATTGATAACTTCGATCCAGAGAAATCTAAAAATCCGTTTGCATACTTTACACAGATTACATACTATGCATTTATTAGACGTATCCAGAAAGAGAAAAAGCAGATGGATACGAAGAAAAAGTATATCGGAAGTTTAGACATTCAAGAACTTCTAGACTCTAGTGCAGATGGTAATGAACATAACTCTGAATATCTCGATTATATTCGTAAGGCAGTTGATGAGTCTGCATCACTAGAAGAAAAATTCGCTGATCAGAAATCAAAACTTAAAAAGCGTAGACCAAAATATCTTGATGATAAAGAAGCATTGAAAATGGCTAAAGAAAAAAGTGAAGTTATGCAAACTAAGGTAGAGAGTAAATAATGGACGGTGCGCAACTGTTTACAAATCCAAAACAGTATCAAGTTATGGTTGATATTGAGACACTCAGTACAAGACAAAATGCTGCAATACTCTCGATCGGCGCAACTAAATTCAATATCGAGTCTGGCGTAATTGATACATATTATCAAAACATCGATGCTTCTACCTGTAAGAAATATGAACGCCATGTAGATAAAGGTACTATCGAATGGTGGGGTAAACAGAGCAAGGAAGCAGTCAAACAATTACTTGTTGATGTAATGCCTTTTGATAAAGCGATACACGAATTCAGAGACTGGTATGGAGATAAATCTATTCCTATCTGGGGAAACAGTGCTGGGTTTGATGTTCAAATCCTAGAGTCTGCTATGTATTCAGTCGGTTATGAAAAACCGCCATGGATGTATTGGCATATTCACTGTTTTAAAACTGCGACTAATTTGGTCGGAGTAAGTAATGCGAAGATTAGAGCAAATGAAAACGATACACATCATAATGCTCTAGACGATGCAATTAGTCAAACAAACACATTAGTAACTATTTTAAGGTCATGATCAACACGATAGAAGACATTAGACTCCACGGCAATAATCTCGTGGTATTTCAAAAAGATATGAGAGGTAAAGTCGAGAGAAAAAATGTCCTTGACTTTTCACCGAAAGAACTATATGATATCATCTTACAAGCATATGAACTCGGAGATCGCGATGCGCGAAGAAGAATTACAGATGCCCTTGCAGGTCGCTCGTAAAATTGTTACTGAGTATGAGAAGGATTTTAACAACGGAATTATTGCATACGAAGGTCTAGAAAAAGATCTTGACATTGCACGAAAAGTATTGGATAATCATTACCGAGAAGTTTTTAGGAGGATGGATTAATGAATATTTTTTATCTAGACGAAGACTACAAGGTTGCTGCCAAGCAACACCTCGACAAACACGTTGTTAAGATGATTATCGAATATGCTCAGTTGATGTCGACTGCTCATCGTGTTCTTGACGGAACACAGTGGTATGATAAGACTGCAGCTGGTAGACGTATTGCTAGATGGGAACATCCTAATCGCGAACTTGATCAGATACTTTACAAGGCATCACACATCAATCATCCATCAGGTATTTGGGTGAGAGAATCAGTGAGCAACTATCTTTGGTTGCATGCTCTATGGGAAAAGCTATGTATTGAGTATACATATAGGTATGGTAAAATTCATATGACCCAACAAAAATTACAGAATGTTTTGAAACATCTCCCCATAAATATTCCGAGTGGTGGTATGACTAAAATGCCACAAGCTATGCCAGACGAGTTTAAACAATCAGACTCGATTGAGGCATATCGTCAATATTATCGCGTTGCTAAAGCAAAGATGGCTGTATGGACGAAACGCGACACACCTGAATGGTATTATGTATAGATTTAAAGATAAAGAATTAGCGTACATTGCACTCGCTGGAATCAGTGTAGTGTTTGCATATCCTGCGTTATATTGGTTAGCACTAGAATTATGGTGTATAGCGTATGGTTTAATTTACTAACTGGAGATATTATGAATAAAGTGAAGATTGCTCTCGTAGTCTTGTTCTCATTATGGGCAACAAGTGCATATGGAGCGGTAGAAGAAGTGGTTGTTATTGGTTCTCAAAAAGAAATAGGATCTTCTCAACCTGAATATGATGACTCTGCAATTGAAGCAGTGCAAATGTTTAATGTATTTCAAGCTGGAGGACTCGGCGGTTTTTCTGCAGTTGCAAGGCATGGTACTGATACAAAACATACAGCAGTTTATAGAAACGGAGTTCCAGTAAACGATCCAAGTGGTGGTTGGTTTGATTTTGGCACAGAGTTGCCTACATTCCAAAACTATCAGATTATATCTGGACCAAACAGCGTTATGTTTGGAAGTTCCGCTATGTCTGGAACTGTATTGATGGAAGATACTTTCGAGCCAAGATTCCTTTATAAAGGTGGTGAAGATCGTTCACTGATCATCGGTGGTAACGAGTTTTTTCAGTTGGCACATTATAAAGGTTCAAATGGATCTGTTAGAACAGACAATGAAGAAACAGACTGGTTCGAGAATACTACACTTAAAACTAAGTATGAAACAGATAACTGGACGACCATAGCAACAGTACAAGATTACAAATACGATTATGATAACTGTTATATGCCTGATTTTTCTGTTTCTAATAATTGTGTTCAAGAAGGTCAAAAAAGAGATCTATCAATTAGAAATAATTGGATGACTATTGGATATCATGAGAATGATGTTGAACATAATACTGGTTGGTCTTCAATCAGCAAAAGATATTTTGTAGACTTCAATGAAGAAGTTACAGACGGTCTTGTTTTAGGATTACAAGCACACAAACAATCATATAATGATGAGGATTACCAACACGAAGCAGTGTATATTAATTATCAAAACAGTGCTGTGGCTCTTGGTA
>MDTC01135330.1_pt1 | contig 13453 bp, 9 predicted proteins | sample 811181 | NCBI WGS metagenome assembly MDTC01 (sample SAMN05326644, study PRJNA326480) | marine metagenome | isolation source: seawater | place: Pacific Ocean: North | collected 2011
TACTCTAGCTCAATGGGAATTATTTGAAGATAGTTGCTCTGGAAACCCCATAGCTACATCAAATGATGGTAATTTCTCCGGTATACCAGTCTCCGAATCTAAATCATATTTTGTTAACGCCAAAGGGCTTTGTGACACTACAAATTGCGCAAGTGTTGATTTTGTGCTTGCATCATCTTCATCAATAGCTAATGAAATATTATTTAGCGATTCCATAATTTGCCAAGGAGAGGAATTAAGCCTTTACTTAAATGGTGGTAACTTGGGAACTAGCGGTCAATGGAAATGGTACTTAGATTCATGTGGAGGAAATCCAATTGCCCATGGAGATTCCATAATTATTACTCAATACTCAACTAGCAATTATTTTGTTAGAGCAGAAGGATATTGTAATCAAACAATATGTTTAAACAAACTTATCAATACTCCGCCACATTTCATTGATTTAGACTCAGTTACAATGGACTCTATTATGAATCCCTCCGATAGTAGTTGGTATATTCCTGATTCTGTTTGTCCTCAGTCAGCTGTTAAATTATTTGCTCACCACACCGGCGATTTCCCCTTTGACTATTCGATAACTTGGTACAAAAATTCATGTGGCTCTACCCCAATTGACGTTGGTGACTCTATAATTGTATATCCTGATTCAACAACAACCTATTATGCGAGAGTAATAGGAACTTGTGGAGCATCGCTTTGTAAAAGTATAACTGTAAAAACCAAGGACGGATCACTTTCAGCATCTAGTATTTATGCATCTTCAAACAATTTCTGCACAGGAGGTTCTACTACATTGAGCGTTGTTGGAGGATTATTAGGATCAAATGCACAATGGACATGGTATGAAGGAACCTGTTCAGGTTCTTCAATTGGAAATGGGTCTAGTATAACTTTAACACCGGCTTCAACAACTAGTTATTTTGTAAGAGCTACAGGAGGTGAATGCGGAAGTTCAGCTTGTGCTACTATATTAATCAACACTCACGATTTAGACACCTATCATAGTCCAATTCCACCAACTTGTGAAACTGAAAATATAATTCTCGAAGGTGGTTTCCCAGCAGGTGGGACATATTCAGGTTTAGGAGTTTCTGGAGATATTTTTGACCCATCATTAGCTGGTCCAGGTACTCACATAATTAGCTATACTTACACAGACGATAATAATTGTACAAGTACAGTGCAAACAACTATTGATGTGTTAGAAAAAAACCCAGACCCAATTTTGCTATCAGCAACATCTTATGAAATTTGTAATGGTAATTCAACAATAATATCTCTAGATACTAACAGCACATTGCTAAGTGGTAGTCATTGGGTATGGTATGAAGAAGCCTGCTCAACAGGGGCAGTAATCGATAGTACAGATAATTTAGACACTTTATGGGTAAATCAAATTGAAAACACATACAGTAGTGTTAATTTCATTCAAGTTTCACCCAATACAACAACCAATTATTACCTTAGAGCAGAAGGCGGAGAATGTCCTCCTAGTAATTGCATAGGGCTAACCGTTGACGTATATACATTAGAAACTCACCTCGGTAAATTTAATGATATATGCGGAGTTGCAACACCTAATTTTGATTTAAAGGGTGGAGATCCTTCAGGTGGTGTTTACTCTGGTAATGGAGTAAATAATAATAATTTTAGTCCAAAAGATGCAGGGTTAGGAGATCATACAATAACTTACACTTATACTTTAGGAAATTGTATAGCAACCGATAATGAAATAATTTCTATTACACCAAGTCCTGTTGAAGTCTACTCATCTGTTGAGCAAGAAACTTGTTCAGAAGGGGGAATAATGATACACGTTCATCCCATAAATGGTGGTGGTTTTTACAACTATCAATGGTCAGATGGAACTTTTGAAAACCCATTAACATATGCATATTCAAATAATTACAGTGTATTAGTAGCTGATGGAAACAATTGCTACACTTTATTAGAGGATATAAAAATTGATTCCTCACTAAGTTGTATAGAAATGGTTAATACTTTTAGCCCAAACGGAGACGGATTGAATGATATTTGGAAACTTGATTTTTCAAATTACGAAAGTGCGAATCTTACAATTTTCAATAAATGGGGAAATATACTTGCTGAATTTGATCAAACAATAATAAATTGGGATGCTACATATGAAGGAAATAATTTGCCTTCTGGAACCTATTACTATATTTTAAAACTTACTGAAAGTACAGGAAATGAAATCAATCAGTCAGGACCAATTACAATTTTAAGATAAAGCCATGAAAAAAAAATTACTGTTTATTATAGCAATATTGTTATTCTTCTCCAGCTATGGACAGCAAAATGCATTAAATAGTCAATATCTTTTTAACGATTTTGCTATTAACCCTGCTGTTGCAGGTACTAAAAACTACACTCCATTATCATTAAGTTATAGACGGCAATGGATGGGTATTGACGAGGCACCAATTTCTCAAAATTTAATGCTACACTCATACATTGGAGAGAAATCAGGAGCAGGAATTCATTTTTTTAATGATGCATCTGGACCTTCCAAAAGAACTGGTTTTAACAGTACTTTTTCCTACCATATAAAAACTGGTAAGAAAAGCTTGTTATCTTTTGGTTTGTCAGGCTCAATAACTCAATTTTCTATTGATAGAAATCGCTTAATAACTGAAATCCCAGGAGATATTGCAGTTGATAAAAATTATAATCAAATAATTACTGATTGTAATTTTGGTCTATTGTTCAAGGGTGATCGCCATTTTATAGGTGTTTCTGGTTTTAATCTTCTTGAAAATAAGACAAATCTATTTGCTACTACAACACCAATTGTAAATTCACTTGAAAGAATAGTGTATGGTAGTGCAGGATATAATTTTAAAATTGGTGCTGAAATTGATTTACAACCATCAGCAGTAATTAGATATATGTTTAATAATATTTATAAAATAGATGGAAATTTAAAATTAACAATAAAAGAATCTTTTTGGATTGGAGGATCATACAGAATGGACGACGCAATTTCTTTTATGGGAGGGGTTGAAATTGGATCTTTAGTTATTGGATATGCTCATGAAATTTCAACATCGGCAATTAAAGATTATAATGATGGAACTCATGAACTTTTTGTTTGTATAAAATTGAATAGGGACACAAAGAACAAGACACCTTGGAGAAAAAGAAACAGAGTTTATTCAAACTACACTTCTGGAAATTAAATAAGTTTAGAATGAAAAGATTTTTAACATTCATTCTTGTTTTATTTTTTGTCATAAGCAGTTCTGCCCAAGTCAAATTAGCAGATATACTATACGATAATTTTGAATACGAAATAGCTGCTAAACTTTACGAGAAAGCAGACTCATTGAGCCAAAAACAGATTAAAAATCATGCCTTATGTTATTATTTCAAAAATGAATTTCATCGCTCTATTCCTCTGTTCGAGAAAGCATTAAGCAATGATTCGAATGACATATTTTTAAAGTACCATTACAGCATATCTCTTAAAAGCGTTGGAAGATACGTTGCAGCTAAGAAAATATTAAGCAAATTTCATTTTAATGATAGTTTAAATCCTTACATCAAACTACATCTTAATTCAATTGATTCTCTTATGAAATGGGATACAATTAAATTTTTTAAAAGATTGGCAGCATTCAATGAACTTAATACTAAATCTTCTGAATTTTCTCCACTATTTCATGAAAAAGGAATTTACTATATTGTTGAGAAGGATTTTAAAAAAGATAAAAGGAGAAATATTAAATTGATTTCAAGAAGTGATACCCTTAAATTTTCGGAAAAAAGAAAATTCATCAAAGAAATTGATAGTTTACTAACTTATGGTAGGAAAATTTCACCCAAAACATATGTTTATAAATATGGAGTTGATGTAAATCGTCTATTTAAGGATTACAGCAATCCAATTCCATATAATTCATTGGATAGTTCTACTCTGATAGTTAAAAATAAAGGGTTTAATATAACTAGTTACGCTACAACAAATAACCCGCGTAATATTTTTTACACAAGACATCCTATCAATAACAAATGGAATCCAGAAAGCGTGATTAATCCGCTACTATTTACCGGACTCCACAAGGAATCCAAACAGAAAATTAAAAAAAGAAAGATATTGAAAATAAAGTCTCTCCCATTAAGATATGGATCTGGTGAAATATCTGTGACCTCCGATGGAAATAGTGTATATTTTGTCTCTGATAAAAAAAATGGATTTGGTGGTACTGACATTTATGTTGCTCACAAAAAAGCTAGTGGAGGTTGGTCAAAGGCTAAAAATTTAGGAGATAAAATCAATACCCCTTTTGATGAGGAATCTCCTAGAATTTATGACGATAGTATTTTATACTTTTCTTCTAATGGTTGGCCTGGATATGGAAAGTCAGATATCTTTCGTTGTAAAATTTTAAATGACAGTATTTCTAATTTTGAGCATCTTCCTTATCCCATAAACTCAAGTGGTGAGGACATAAATTTTTCATTACACCCATTTGATGAAAGTGTGGGGGTAATGAATTCAAATAGATCAAAAGGTAAAGGAGATGAAGATATTTATTTTGCTTATATGATTCCAGTAGAACCATATGTTAAAGGCTATATTAGATATTTACCCGATAGTTCCATTCAAAGAGATGCATTTGTAAAATTGTTTAATATTAATAACCATGAATTAAATCAAACAACAACAAAGATAAATGGTGTCTATCGTTTTAGTCTTAAAATGGATAGTTCGTATAAAGTTTGTGCCACAAAAACTGGTTTATCAGGCTGTATTCAAGTTAATGCTAACGAATCCTTATTTAGAAATGAAAAAAAAGATATTTATTTGGACTCTGCAATAACATTTCAAGGATTTATAATAGATGAAAAAAATAAATTTGTGGACAACTGCAAAATTGAATTTTTTGACCAGTATGACAATTTACTAAATACTATTTATTCCAGACATGATGGATTTTTTCAAATTGGGGTTAACAAAGGTGATAAACTCTTTGTTATGGCTACTAAAAAGGAAAAAGCAGGAAGTACAAAAGTTGAAATCAATAAAAATTACAAAACAGACTCTACAACTAATATAAGGATATATAATAACAGAGCGATTATTCACGGAATAGTTTATGACACTAATGGGCTCCCATCAAGCAATGCAGTGGTCAGATTATTGGATTCCAATAGAAATGAAATTGAAAGAATTACTACTAAAACAAATGGGGAGTACCAACTATCAATGACTACATTTCGTTATTACACAATAATTGCAACTAACTATGGCATGACAAAAGACACTTCTTTTTATGTTGATTTAAATTGGAAACCTCATCAAAAGAAAGATTTATATTTAGAAGCTCATAAAACTGTTCAAGGTGTGACACTTTTCAAAGATTCTAATACAATTATCGATGATGCTAAAGTTGAAATTGAAAGTGGTTTTGACTCAAAGTATATTTCAATTTACTCCGACAAAAATGGTTTCTTTCAATTCCCTTTAAATAATGACTCTTTAATATTTATGATATCTTCAAAATCAAAAATGTCAGGAAGTAAAACCATAAAGATTGATTCAAATTATAACACAAAATCTCTTAATAATATTTATTTGCATCGGACTACCACAGATGCTCATGGAGTTGTTATTTATTCTAAGGACAGTACAGCGAAAGGTGTAGAAGTTGAACTAATAAATAAACACGGAAAGCTTGAAAAGCAGACCAATACTGATTCTTTAGGAAAATTTTATTTTGAGCTGAAAACCGATTCAGACTATGAAATTTATGCAACTGACAAAAATTTAGAAGCAGTTGAAAATATACATACTGGGGTTTTATGGGATAAAAAAGACGATATTGTTCTTGAGCTGAAAGAAAAAGGAACGCCCACTTATGGTTTGGTTCTCGATGTGGAAAATCAACTTCCTATAAGGTTTGTGAAAATTACTATAACAGACTCTGCAACAAATTTAAAAAACATTACTTACTCCAATGATAGTGGTAATTTTGAAATGTCTCTAAAAAGAAATACTACTAATTATCTTAAGCTAGAAAAGGAAAATTATTTTACAAAAACAATAATTATTAAAATTGGTGATACAGTTCCGACAATAATTAATCTTACTAAAGATTACAATTTGAATTTAACAAAATCCAATTTTCGTATAGACCCAATATATTTCGAATTTGACAGCCACAAAATTACTGCTCATTCTAAAATTGAGCTAAAAAAATTGGCACTTTGGTTAGAAAATCATAAAGAAAGGATCTGCACAATATATGGTTACACTGACTGTAGAGGCAAGCAACAGTATAATCTTAACTTAAGCAAGCGTAGAGCATCAACAGTAAGTAATTATCTTTCAAAAAATGGAATCAATGTCAAACGAATAATAATTGAGGCTAGGGGTGCAACAAACTATGTTAATAATTGTTACCTGCCAAGTGATTGCACTGAAGCAGAACACCGAGAGAACAGAAGATGTGAATTTGAAATAAATGATAAGCAATAGCATTGCCTCAATCCTTTTCTGAAAAGGATAAAAGAATATATTTGCAAAAATTTTTTAAATGTCTAAGAGAAAAGTACGTGTTAGATTTGCACCTAGCCCAACAGGACCACTACACATGGGAGGAGTTAGAACTGCACTCTACAACTACCTATATGCAAAAAAACATAATGGAGATTTCATACTCAGAATTGAAGATACAGATCAAGGAAGGTATGTAAAGGGCGCTGAAAATTATATAATTTCGGCATTAGAGTGGTGTGGATTAAAAATTAGTGAAGGACCTATCAATAATGGGGAATTTGGGCCTTATAGACAATCTGAAAGAAAAAGCATTTATAGAGATTACGCAGATAGATTAATTGAAAGTGGTCATGCATATTATGCTTTTGATACTGCTGAAGATTTAGATAAAATGAGAGCAATGGCTAAAAAAGCTAAAATGCCTAATTGGCAATACAATGCTATTACAAGAGCCAATATGCAAAACTCATTAACTCTCTCAAATGATGAAACCAGAGAAAGGTTGAATAAAGGTGAGTCATATACTATTCGAATAAAAATGCCAAGAAATGAGGATGTTAGATTTTATGACGAAATAAGGGGTTGGGTGAATGTAAACACCAACAATATGGATGATAAAGTAATTTTTAAAGGAGACGGAATGCCAACCTACCACTTGGCCAATGTTGTTGATGACTATTTAATGAAAATCACCCATGTTATAAGAGGTGAAGAGTGGCTACCTTCTGCCCCGCTACATGTTTTACTGTATAAATATTTAGGATGGGAGGAAGTAATGCCAAAATTTGCACACTTACCATTAATTCTAAAACCTGATGGAAATGGCAAATTAAGTAAAAGAGACGGTGATAGACTAGGGTTCCCAGTATTTCCGCTTCAATGGGAAGATCCAATGACAAATGAAATTTCTTCAGGATATAGAGAAAAAGGGTACTTCCCTGAAGCATTTGTAAATATGCTTGCATTTCTAGGTTGGAATCCAGGGACTTCCAAAGAACTTTACACTATCGATGAACTGATAGAAGATTTTACCCTTGAAAGAGTTGGAAAGAGCGGAGCAAAATTTGATCCTGAAAAAACAAAGTGGTTTAATCAACAACATTTAAGAAATAAGTCCAATAACAAACTGGCCAAAATGATGAAAGAAATTTCATCAAGAGATATATCAATTGAGTATTTTGAAAAAGTAGCTGAATTAATGAAAGAAAGAGCAGTCTTCACAAAAGATTTACTTTCAGATAACTACTTTTTTGAATCTCCAACCGAATTTGACAAAAAAACATTTAGTAAAAAATGGAAAGAAAAATCTAGTAGCTTAATGAGTGAATTATTTACGCTATTGGAGAGTGATAATATATTTAGTACGGAAAGTATTGAGAAAATATTTAAAAATTTTATTGAAGATAAAGGAGTTGGAATGGGCGCTGTCTTACCATGTTTAAGACTGATTATTACTGGAAAAGGAATGGGACCATCTGTCTTTGCAATTGCAAGTTTATTAGGTAAACAAGAAGTGATGGAAAGATTTAAATTAAAAAATAAACTTTTTGCGGATCTTTATGAAGCTAAAGTAAAATCATGAATAAGATACAAGTTCACGGAATAAGAACCTATGCCTATCATGGGTGTTTGGAACAAGAGACAAAAATTGGTGGTAACTACATCACCAATATCGACATTGATTACAACTTTGAAAATGCTGCAATTAACGACGACTTATCTAAGACTGTTGACTATGTTAACATTAAAAAAATCGTTGAATTTGAAATGAGTAAAAACGCCAAATTAATTGAAACTGTAGCCTATAAAGTTATCAATAGTATCAAAACTCAATTCCCAAAAGTGGAAAAATGTAAAGTCGAAATTCAAAAAATTAATCCACCGATTGATGGCGATGTAAATTATGTTGCTGTTATCGTTGAAGAATAAATTGTTTTTTTAAAAGTAAATTGTACTTTTAGGGCTGTTTTTATAAGGTCTCGTGGCCGAGTGGCTAGGCAGTGGTCTGCAAAACCATCTACATCGGTTCGAATCCGATCGAGACCTCTTCTTTTTAAGGTTGGTGTAGTTAATTTCTACCCATTATTTATTAAAAGTTCAAGTATCTATTTACTGATAATTTACAACATGAAATGTGAATTTAAATATGCAAAAATTATTATCAAATAATTTAAAATCTCAGCTAAATAAATATTTCTTGTTTTTTTTACTGATTACATCTTTTGAACTTATAAGTGTAAATGCAAAATGTCAATCAAAAGGGGATACTATAAAAATAGCTTCTTGGAATATTCAAATGTTACCAAGTCTATATGCTCCATTTTCAAAATTAGTAAGGAAAAAACAAAAAATAAGATGTCCTAAAATCGTACAATATTTAAATGCCTCTGAGTTTGATTTTGTAATTCTTCAAGAAGTATTTGATAAAAGAAGAGAAAAGGAACTTTTAACTGGTCTATCTACAAGATATCCACATATACTAAAACCTATTAAGAAAGGTTTTTCTTTAAAGCTTTCAAGTGGAATTATGGTCCTATCCAGGCATCCTTTAAAGTTAATTGACCATATAATATTTAATGTTTCTAAAAAATCTGATAGAGGAGCTCAAAAAGGATGTAGCTTAGTTCAAATAAGCCTTAACAACAAGCAACTTATGATTGCTGGAACACACCTTGATTCAAAAAATGAAAAGTCTAAAACTTTACAGTATGAGTTAACTAAAGAAAAGATTATTAGTCCATATAGTAAGGACAGTATCCCATTCTTTCTTGGAGGTGACTTTAATACAAATATGTCTAGTGAAGGATATGAAAAAATGATTAGCACTTTTGATTTAGAAAATCATCAACTTGATGATGAAAGACCTTACACTTTTGATGAGTTAAATAGTTGGAATCCCAAGGGATATAAGTCATGGATCGACTTTATTTTTTATCAAAAAAGTGACAAAGTAAAAGTTATTGATCAATACATATTAAGACCAAAAATGCAATATAAGAAATCAAGTATCGATCTTGCTGATCACTACCAAATCATTTTAGAAGCTGTTATTTATTAAGTGCTGCCAATCGCTTTAAAAGTGGTGGGTGTGAGTAATGCATAAACACATAAAAAGGGTGTGGGTATAAGTTAGATAAGCTATCGACAGAAAGTTTTTTTAATGCTAATTGTAGAGCATTTCCATCATAAGTTGACTTTGCGTAATGATCTGCTTCAAACTCATTTTTTCTACTTAATACGTTCATAAATACTCCTAAAACTGTTCCAATTGGAGTATATAGAATTCCAAATGCTAAAAGACCCAAATGAAAGAACATTTTATCTCCACCTAGTGCCTTAGAAATTACTGTTTGGTTTAAACAAAGCTCCAATAAATAGCACATTAACCCCAATTGTACAATAGTTAGAAACATAGAACTTAATACATGCTTTTTTTTGAAATGACCAACCTCGTGTGCTAGTACTGCAACCAATTCTTCCTCGGTGTGCTTTTCAATGAGTGTATCATAAAGGGCAATGGTTTTTCTTGGTCCTAAACCGCTGAAAAAAGCATTGGCTTTAGTTGATCTTTTAGACCCATCAATGATATAAATGTTTTTTAGCGAATAGCCTACTTTGTTACTGTAATCCTCAATTTTTTTTCTAAGTTCTCCTTCTTCTAAAGGAGTTAATTTGTTAAATATTGGAACGATAACATCTGCATAAAACATATTGATAAGCAGCATTAAAACTGCTAATCCTAGCCAAAGCCATATCCAAAATCCACTTTGTAAAATATTTAACAGGTAAATTACTCCAGCTAGTAAGCCTCCTCCAATTACAAGTGCTAATAAGTATCCTTTAATTTTGTCTAAAACAAAAGTTTTAATAGTTGTTTTATTAAAGCCATACTTTTCTTCAATTACAAAGGTGTTGTAACAGCTAAAAGGAAGACTGACAATATCGCTGATAAGAAATAAAGTGAAAAAGAAAATCCCTGATTGTAAAAATGGAATATCGTAATTGGAAACAATAATATCATTGAGCCATCCATAGCCTTTAAACCATAAAAAAGAGATTGATATGAATAGACTTAATGTGCTTGAAAGCAAACTGATTTTACCTTTTTCTCTCGAATAATTTTTTGCTTTTATGTACTTTTCTTCATTATAAAATTCTTTCATATTCTTAGGAATATCAGTTTTCCAATTTTTATCATTGATGTAATTTAAAACGGTGGAGAATAAATAATTAAATAATACTAATCCTATTATTAGGTAAAGCCAATTTTCAGACGACATTTATTAAAATTTAAATTTATTTTACAATGATAATATTTCTTTGTGTAAATGTCTTTTTAATTGCCAATTAGAAAATTAACATCCCACTTATTTTGGATTATTTTATGTTTTTTATATCTTGTAAAGACACCGAATTACAATTATGAGGATAATTCTACTTATTGTATTTTTTTTCATTTTTCCATATTATTTGCTTTTTTCACAAGAGCAACCCACTGCAATTGGATATTACACAAGCGGACTTGATCATTACAGTAAGCAAAATTATCAAGAAGCAATCAAGTATTATAGTCAAGCAATTGATTTAAAACCCAACTTTGCTGAAGCCTATTTTCAAAGAGGATGTTCAAGGCACAATACCGATGATTATAAAGGTGCTGTTGAAGACTTCAGTCAAAGTATAAGTTTACAACCTAATAATGAATTATTTTATAAGCAAAGAGCATCATCTAAAACAATGCTTAAAGACTACCTAGGTGCAATTTCTGATTGTGATCAAGCAATTATTCTAAAATCAGATTATGAAAAAGCTTATGCTTTAAGAGGCATTCTTAAAATAGAAATGGGTGGTGATCTTGAAGGATGTAATGATTTGGAAAAAGCTGGGCAATACGGCTACCAAAATGCTTCTATTTTTTTAAAAAAATACTGCCTGAAATAAATCTCTTAAAATCTAGTCATTTCTCTAAATTGATTAATTCTAGTATCAATTTCACTTTGAGATAAACTTACAAGCCTTTCAATTCCAAATTTCTCTACCGTGAAAGAGGCCATTGCAGAACCAACTATAATTGCTTTTTTCATAGTATCCCAATTAATTTCTTCTTGAGAAGAAAGATAACCCATGAATCCACCAGCGAAAGTGTCTCCAGCCCCGGTTGGGTCAAAAACCTCCTCTAATAGAAGAGCAGGCGCAGAAAAAATACGGTTGTTTTTATCAAATAGTAAGGCTCCATGCTCTCCTTTTTTAATAATTAGGTATTTAGGGCCCATGGTTAATATTTTATTAGCTGCTTTTTTTAAGGAAAGTTCACCTGAAAGTAGTCTTGCCTCCTCATCATTGATAGTAAGTAGGTCAATTTCTTTAATTACATTAAGTAAATCGTCTAAAGCAATTTGCATCCAAAAATCCATGGTATCTAAAGCTATGAGCTTAGGTCTTTTAGGTAATTGCTTAATCACTTTCATTTGAACAGCAGGAGTTAAATTTCCAAGCATTAGTATATCACAATCGTAATAAGATTCCGGTACAATTGGATCAAATGTTTCTAATACATTAAGTTGTGTATCGATTGTATCTCGTGAGTTCATGTCTTGGTGATATTTACCCGACCAAAAGAAAGTTTTTTCACCTTCTTTTATTTGAAGACCTTCAGTATCAATATTTTTAGAATGTAGTAAATCAATTGTATCATTAGGAAAGTCATCTCCAACAACTGAGATTAATTTTGGATTATCATTAAAATAAGAGGCTGATAAACTGATATATGTACACGCACCACCTACTATTTTATCGGTTTTCCCAAATGGTGTTTCAATGGCGTCAAAAGCAACTGTTCCTACACTAACTAATTTCATGGTTAATAATTTTTGGCAAATATAACATTTGAAATTATATAGAAGAACAGATAAAATAAAATAGATTTAACAAAAAAATTTAAGGTTATTGCATAATTTCAAACTTTAATGTAATATTGCAAGCCGAAATTGCTTCTTTAGCTCAGTTGGTTAGAGCATCTGACTGTTAATCAGAGGGTCCTTGGTTCGAGCCCAAGAAGAAGCGCCAAGAGCCTCCACAAATAGTGGGGGCTTTTTTTATTTTGTTCCTAGCTTAAGTATATACTAACCACCTATTCTGTTTTTAGTATATTAGATTTATAGTTTGATATCTGAGGATATTGATTGTATCCTTTTTCTTTTTTCTGATTATATGATTAAATATTATCAAATGAAAAAAGCCACTGTTTTCTTAGCATTTATTCTATTAATAGGTTTTGTTTTTAGTCAAACACCTATCGATTATGATAATATAGATTATCTTTTACTTGATACTTTAATTATTGTAGAAGTTAATAAAAGAAGAGTAGTAATAGGTAACCCTAAAATTAATTATTCTCCAACCATAAGAAAAGGAGTATCTATCCATCAAACAGATATTTTAGTTAGGGAGGATAAAGTATATCACCCTTCTACAGATAGTTTATATAAAAAACTATTTCTAGAAATAAAAAAAGAATGTAGTGAAAAATATAATAAATCAATCTATTGTACTACATCCGCAACTGAAGTTTGTATTATGATACCTGCAGTAATAGTAAAAACATATGAAGAACTATCTGTATATATGGTAGATATGTGGGAAACTTCTAAACCACATAAAGACATATTATTGAATTACGCTTGGTCTTCAGATTTTGTTATAGGGGCATCATCAATACAATATGGTACATATAATTCTTACCCTGCTTTTTACGGTAGTGTTCAGATAGTTTCTCCTGCGTTGGATTAATTGCTCCGCACTTAGGAAACTTAAAAATACTAATCTCCCTCATCATCAATATGTGATTTAAGTATTGCTCTACAAGTTGACACCAACCACCTATTCTGTTTTTAGTATATTAGATTTATATTTTGATATCTGAGGATA
>MDTC01218199.1_pt1 | contig 13452 bp, 7 predicted proteins | sample 811181 | NCBI WGS metagenome assembly MDTC01 (sample SAMN05326644, study PRJNA326480) | marine metagenome | isolation source: seawater | place: Pacific Ocean: North | collected 2011
CGATGACCTCGACCTCAGCGTCGATCCGGATCTCGGGAAGCAGTCTCGCGAACTCCGTTCTGCGCTCGCGCGCCTCTTCCTCGGTGTCGACGATGCTCTTGAGGATCAGCACGCCCCCGCGGAAGGTGTCCGTGCTGCGCAGGAGGTGGGCCAGCAGCAGCATGAGGTCGCCGTTGTGCTCGCGTCCCTTCCACCACACGAGCAGGCGGGGCTCGGGGCGTCGCTGCCGAGCCGTGCCCGGCTGGTGCACGATCACCGACTTCTCGAGGCCATCGAGCACCCGGGCGATCTCCAGGATCCGGGCCACGCCGACCGCGCCATCACCGGGAAAGCCGAGCATGACCGTGTTGGACTGCAGGCCGGCGAAGCCGTTGGCCTGAGTGACATCGACGATACCCGCCTCGAGGTCGCGCACGGCGACGACCTCACAGAAGGCAGTCAGGCCGGCCTGGTCGACGATGTGCTGGTTCTCCGCGGTGCGACGGCGCAGCTTGCCGGGCTCGGGAGGCTCGCCGACCAGCAGCTCCATGATGGTGACGATGCCACGCTGGCGTCCCATCTCGGCGGCGAGCTGCACCATGGGCACGTTCTCCCGCAGGCGGCTCGTGAACACCAGGAGGTGGGGGCGCCAGTTGCGGGGATCGACCCGCTGCCGACGCAGCTGCATGAGCACGTAGCGCGCGGTGGTCAGCCACAGGCCCGTCCGCACGTCGCCCCAGGTGCTCTGCAGGGAGCGGCGCGAGAGCACGTAGAAGATCAGCGCCTCGACCACGATGGCGACCAGGCACGCCCATGGGTTGATGAGGAACATGGCCACGAAGCAGCCGATCCCCCCCAGTGCCGAGACGAGCCAGTGCACCCGCAGGCTGGGCCGGAAGCCCGAGTCGCCGACCAGGCCCTCGAGGAAGGCCACCAGGTTGAGTGCCCCGTACGTGGTGAGGAAGAAGACCGTGACCCACTCGGCGACGCTGTCGAGGTCCGGGAGCAGGAAGGCCGCGACCAGCGCGATGACGCCCGAGATCCGCAGGCCGAGCAGGGGCTCGCCGGTCTCGGGGTCGTTCTTGCCCAGGGCCTTCGGAGCCAGGCCGTCCATGGCCAGGGCCTGCAGCGTGCGCGGCGCCCCCAGGATGGAGCCAAACGCGCTGGACAGGATCGCTCCCCACAGGCCGCCCATGACCAGGATGGGGCCTCCGAACGCGATCTTGGTCCAGATCACCTTGTCGTCCACCAGCTGGGCCGTCGGGGCCGCGAACGCGAGCGCGATGGGCACGGCCATGTAGACGACGAAGCCCACCGCCACCGCACCGAGCGCGCCCAGGGGGATGGCCCGGCGGGGGTCCTTGAGGTCTCCCGAGAGCGACACACCCGCGAGCACGCCGGTGACCGCGGGGAAGAACACCGCGAACACGGACCAGAAGCCGGCGAAGCCCTTCGCGCCCACGTCGGGGTCCGGGTAGCTGCCCTGCCAGTCGGCCTGGATCATGTCCCAGTCGACGCCGATGAACAGCGCCAGGATCGACACGCCGATCAAGACCATGACCGGGATCTGCGCCTTGAGGGTCAGCTCGGTGCTGCGGGCGGCGACGAGGGTCACGCCGATGATGGTGACGGCGGCGATGACGGTCATCAGCCACGGGGGCACGCCCGGCCAGAAGACCTGGATGCTCTCGGCGAGGCCGTAGGCGTACAGGGTGATCGACAGCGTCTGGGACAGGTAGAGCGGGATGCCGATCGCCCCGCCGAACTCCAGCCCCAGGGTGCGACTGATCAGGTAGTAGGCACCGCCGACGCCGACCCGCATGTTGGTCGCCAGGGTGCTCATGGACAGCGCGGTGGCCAGGGTGATGGCGTTCGCGATGATGATGATGCCGATCGCACCGGCCACGCCGGCGTTGCCGACCACCCAGCCGATCCGCAGGTAGAGCATGAGCCCGAGGATGGTGAGCACGGTGGGCGTGAACACGCCGATGAACGTGCCCAGCTTGGGAGCGGCCGGCGGATCGCCCGCGGGCTCCGTCGGGGACGGGCCGTTCGGTCTCGGTGCGCCGGCCGGTGGGCCGGACGCGGTGTCCACGCTGTCGCTCATGCGCCTCTCGGTACCGCGAGGGTCACGCTAGCATCGCCGGCCGGGACGGGCCGACCGGGGCCTCGGAACGCGCCGTCTCACTCGGCGGGCGTCGCTCCGGACCCGGCGTCCGAGCCGATCTCCTCCCGGGTCCAGCCGTCGTCGCTCCAGCGCACCACGGTCGTGGGCCAGAAGCGCAGGTCCAGCTTCATGGTGCGGACCTCCACCCGACCGTCGAGCTGCTCCAGGGTCACCCGCACCGGCTGGCGGTCCACCTGCTTGCTGACGATGGCCTTGAAGTCGTCGAGATCCTCCACCGGCTGCCCGTCGATCTCGACGATGTGGCGGGTGGGGCGGACGCCGTCGTCGTAGGCGGGCGTGCCGTACCAGATCCAGGCCCCGTAGACGCCGTCCCGCTCCTCGCCGGACTGCGACGCGACCTCCCGGTGGGGGGCGTGCACGATGAGGCCGGCCCACTGGACCAGCTCGTCCACGCCCTCGCCGTCGAGGGTGACCGTCGGGATGGCCAGCTCGACCTCCTTGCCGTCCCGCAGGACCAGCGCCGTGAGCTCCGCCTCGTGGGTCAGGGCCTCGAGGTCGCGCATGCGGGTCACGACCCGGCCGTCGAGCTCGAGCAGCAGATCGCCGTTGCGGAGCAGGCCCTGGGCGGGCGTGGCCCCCCACACCCGGTCCACCTCCAGCACCTTGCGATGCTCGGGATCGAGCTCGAGCACGGCATCGGCGCGGGCCTGGGACAGACCGCGCTCCCGCGCGTCCGCCAGGCCGACCGTGGAGAACTCCGCGCCGAGCGCCTTGTAGTCGACGTCCTCACCCGCCCGCAGGGGCTCGATCAGCCGGTTGACGAAGACGCTGGGCATGCCACGAAAGCGGGCTTCCCCCCTGGCCTGATCCATGAACGAGAGCCATGCGCCCACGACCCGACCCTTCTTGTCGGCGATGACCCCACCGATGCTGGGCAGCGAGTCGGTCAGGGTGAAGCCGGAGACGTTCACGTCGCGGAAGCGCGGGGTGCGGCTCGCGCCCAGGTAGAGCGCTCCGGTCCAGGCGACGCTGGTCTCGTACTCGACCAGTCCGCCGTTGCTGTCCAGGCCCAGCTCCCACACGGTGTCCCCGACCTCGACCTCCCGATCGACGAACTCGATGGCCTGCACGTCCGAGTCGCCGAGCAGCGCCGGGTCGTACTGGATGACGACCAGGTTGTGCACGGGGTGGAGGTAGCGCACCCGGCCGGGCACCCGCAGCTGGCCGGCGAAGGTGAGCTCGATGTCGCCGATGCGGACCGGCACGGTGTCCCGGTCGGCGATGACCAGGCCCCGCTCCGCGTCGATGACCAGCCCGACGCCGCGGTAGTTGGCCGCCTTCACCCCGGTCGTCGGGTAGGGCATGTCGAAGTCGACCTGCACCAGGCTGTGGGCGACCTTGCGCCCCGGCTTGGAGGCTGCGTCGGGGAAGACCACCGTGCCCGGCTCGGGGGTGACGTCATCGAGGTCGTTCTCGATGTCCTCGCACGGCCAGGTGCCGGTCATGGGATCGAGGGTGCAGCGCCTCATCTCGTGCCAGCGGCGGTCCATGGTCACGACCAGCTCCGACTCGCGCTGGGGATCGGAGATGGGCCACACCCGCAGGCGCACCCGCTGACCGTGGGCCTTCTGCGCCACCTGGGCCTGGAAGGTGTCGAGGTCGGGCACGGCAATGCCGTCGACGTTCGAGATGATCATCCGCTCGTCCAGCCCGCCGCGTCCGAAGGCGTAGCCGGACTGGGCCACGTACACGCCCTTCACCGGGACGTTGTGGTTGCGCGCCTGCATGTAGCTGGTGGTGTGGAAGATCCCGCGGCCGACCTCCAGGTAGGAGCTGGGCGTGATCGCGTGCAGATCCCCCACCGGCAGCTCCAGGCTCTGGGGCTCCCCACCGCGCTCGATGCCCAGGGTGACCGTGCCGCCGACGGCATCGTCCAGGGCGGCCTCGAGTGTCACGAAGTCGGCGAGCGGAGCACCGTTCAGGGTGACGAGCACGTCACCGGGACGCAGCACGCCGTCCGCCGGCCCCTCGGGCACCAGCGAGTCCACGACCAGGAGCCCGATCGCGTCGGGGTGGGCCTTGCGGGCGGCGGTCTCGGACTCCTCGCGCAGGCCGAGGCGGCGGACCTCGTCATACGGCGTGTACTCGAACGTGGTCTGCAGGGTGCCGCGCGGTGGGAGCTCCCCGCGGAGCATGTAGGGAACCGCTCGCACGACGCGATCGAGCGGAAGGTAGTACGCGCTGGCGGTGCTGGTCCGCGAGCCGGCGTTCAGCCCGACGACCCGGCCCCACGGGTCGACGACCGGGCTTCCCGAGCTGCCTCCGGACGTGTTCGACGCGGCCTGCAGGTAGAACGTGTTGAAGTCGTTGAACGTGTTGTTCCCGTAGCTGGGGGCTGCGCGGTCCAGCCGGGCGAGGGTGCCGTCCAGGATGCTGATCTTCTCGCCGCTGTCGTTGCCGACGACCCGGATGTCGAGGCCCACCCGCGCGGCCTCCGGGTGCAGGGGCAGCTCCTCGAGCTCCATGTAGCGGATGGCCTTCGGGTCGAAGCGGTAGAAGCCGAAGTCGTGCACCGGATCCCGGTAGATGGGCTCGAGATCCACCTCTTCGTGGTCGAGGAAGACCGCCTCGGCGATGACCGGCCCCTCGTGCACCATGTGCCGGTTCGTGAGGATGAGTCCGTTCTCCTTGTCGATCACGAAGCCGGTGCCGGTGCTGCCGCGCGCATTCTCGGTGTCGAAGTCGCGGGTGGCCCGGACCTTGATGGCGACGACCGCCCGCGCGACCCGATCGAGGGTCTCCTCCCAGGATGGCGGCGCGGCCTCCCTGCCGGCGGCAAGCGCGGAGTTCGGGACGATCAAGGCCTGGACGAACGCCAGGAAGACGATGCAGTACACGGTGCGCATGTCGGCTGCGGTAACGCCGCCCCGGCGGTTCTCAACGGAGGGCGGACAGAATCTGACCCGTCTGCCGGGTGGCGGACGGAATCTGTCCGGTTGCCAGATTCTGACCGGGTCCGCCCCTCTCCCCTCGCCTGTCCGGCCCTTCGCGGTATGGACCTGTGTTTCGCAGCCCCGGAGCAGTCATGGCCCGCCTTCGTGTCGCCCTCGAGTGGTTCCTCAACCCCGACCACGTGCCCTTCCTCATCGCCCAGGAGCGCGGCTGGTTCGCCGCCGCCGGCCTGGAGGTGGAGCTGGTCGAGCCCGAGGAGCACTTCGACGCCTTCACCGCCATGCAGAAGGGTGAGATCGATCTCGCCGTGACCGAGCCCATCCACCTGGTCCAGGACGTGGCGCGCGGGGAGGGCCTGGTCGGATTCGCACGCTTCCTCCACACGAACGGCGGGGTGATGGTCCTGGAGCGCTCGGGCATCACCCGCCCCCGGGAGCTCGCGGGCAAGCGCCTGCAGTACCCGGGCGCCCCCGGCCTGGGCGGACCGGCGATCGTCAACACCATGATCGCCCATGACGGCGGCGAGCCCGGGGAGATCACCCCGGTGAACAACGGCTTCCTGCACACCGACGCGCTCGCCGAGGACAAGGCTGACGCCGCGACGCTGGTCTTCTACAACTTCGAGGTGGTCGAGGCCCGGCACCGGGGGCTGCAGCCGCGCATGTTCGCGCTCAAGGACTGGGGCGTGCCCGACTTCTGCCAGCTCATCCTCATCGCCCAGCCATCGCTGCTGGAGTCCCGCGAGGACGACGTGCGCGCCTTTGTGGAGGTGCTCCGCCGCGGGATCGACGCCACCAAGCAGGAGCCCGAGGCGTGCCGGGAGATCTACTTCCGCCGCACGGGCACCGACCCGAACGACGCCTTGATGGCGGACATCTACGCGACCACCGTGGGCTGCTTCACCCATGACCTGACCATGTCCGAGGCCTACTACGAGCACCTGGGCGCGTGGCTGGTCGAGACCGAGCAGTGCGACCTCGGTCCCGCCTACGACGACGTGTGGACCAACCGGTTCGCGCTGTAGGTGGAGGCGGGACCGGTCAGCGGCCTGGCGCCTGCCGCCCGGACCCGAGGTCGACGTCGTCCGGCTGCCCGACCGCGCGTCCATCGCCCGCTGGCTGGACGTCATGGAACGCGCCAGCCCCGCCAGGGTCCACTCTCCCACGGAGGCCCCATGACCCGCCCGCTCGCCCCGCTCGTGCTGCTGGGCTTCGCTCTGTCCGGCTGCCCCAAGCAGTCAGGCGCCACGGCGTCTGGGGCATCCGTCGCGGCCGCCGAGGCTCCCGCGCCTCCGTCCATCACCTGCGAGCCCAGCGCCAGGTTCGGCCCTCTCGCGCCCGTCGAGATCCTGGCCGGCCGCTTCGTCGCCTGCCTGCCCGTGGGCACCACCGTCGTGCCCAACCAGCGGCCCATCATGGGTGCCGCAGCGCCTCCGGATCAGGTCTCCAACGTCCGCGTTCCCCTCTCCGAAGGCGCGGAGCCGTCCGCCACCCTGCTCTTCCAGGACGTCGCCGGGCTCGCGCGCGGGCCCTGGCAGGAGCGAGCGACGGAGATGCTCGCCGAGCAGCTGCCCGGCGAGACCCTCGACGTGAGCCTCGGCACCTCGATCAGCGGGGTGGCCCGCGGTCCCGACCCGCTGGGCGCTGGTGCTGGTGAGGGCCTCGGCCTCGTCCTCCGCCACCCAGACGAGACCGTGCACTTCATCGGCTTCATCCTCGATGATGGCACGGACGGGCTCGACCGGGACGACGCGGTCGCCCTGCTGTCCACCCTCGCGGACGGGGGCAAGGCCAGACCCATCGGTGGCGCCCGCTCGCTGCCCACCGGGCCGGGCGAGGAGACCCTGGAGATCGTCCTCCCCGACGACGTCATCGTCACCACCGACCACGGGCCGGACTTCCTGGTCCACCGCCTGACGACCCTCGCCCCCCTGTTCGAGCCCAGGGCCACCGCCGGGCTCTACTTCGGGGGCCACCCCAGCTTCCGCCATGATGAAGACGCCGAGCAGGTCGAGGTCACTGTCTATGGCCAGCCTGCGTCCCTCGAGGTGTCGCGCGAGCAGGGCTGGGTGGCCATGGACGGCCTCGTGGTGCTGACCGGTCCCCTCACCCTCGATCTACCGGTCGGAGACGGACTCGTCATGGAGGCGCCCCGCGCCGGGTGGTTCAGCCACGTCATGCTCGGCGGACCCGACGAGGGCTCCCTGGACGCGCTGCGGAAGGCCATCGCCGACGCTCGCTGGGAGAGCCCCGCAAGCGAGTGACTTTCGCCGGCTCCCCCCTTGCCGGACGCCTCTACGCGACTAGTGAATGAGCCTTCATTCAGCGCGCCTGCACAGGCGCGACTCACCTCACCGTTTGCGCCAGCCCGCGGGGGCCGGCGCCCAGGAGTGCCGCATGGACCACGGGATCCGCCGCGTCGCCGTCCTCGGAGCGGGCGTGATGGGCTCGGGCATCGCCGCCCACCTCGCCAACGCCGGGATCGACAGCCTGCTGTTCGACATCGTGCCCAAGGACGCCGGGGACAGCCCCGCGGAGCGCAACGCGTACGCGCTCAAGGGCATCGAAACGGCCAAGAAGATCAAGCCGGCCGCGCTCTACCACAAACGCAACGCCTCACGAATCACGGCCTGCAACTACGAGGATCACGCAGACCAACTCGCGTCATGCGACTGGATCGTCGAGGTCGTGGTCGAGCGCCTGGACATCAAGAAGAAGGTCTACGACTGGGTCGCCAAGAACCGCGCCCCGGGGTCCATCGTGTCCTCCAACACGTCGGGCATCCCGCTGGCCCAGATGGCCGAGGACATGCCCGAGGAGATGCGCCAGCACTTCCTCGTGACCCACTTCTTCAACCCGGTGCGCTACCTGCGCCTGCTGGAGCTGGTGACCGGTCCGGACACCGACGCGGCCGTCGTGGAGCGCATCGCCGCCTTCGGCGAGGACGTGCTGGGCAAGGGCATCGTCTACGGCAAGGACACGCCGAACTTCGTCGCCAACCGCATCGGCACCTTCGGCATGGCCAGCGTGTTCCACCACCTGCCCGAGTCCGGCCTCACCATCACCGACGTGGACGCCGCGTTCGGCACCCCGATGGGGCGCGCCAAGTCCGCCATCTTCCGCACGGCAGACGTGGTCGGCCTCGACACCCTCGCCCACGTCATGAAGACCGGCCAGGACGCCGGGGACGAGAAGGCCGACTGGTTCAAGGTCCCGGCCTTCCTGCAGGGTCTCATCGACGCGGGCGCCACCGGCCAGAAGGCCGGAGCCGGCTTCTACAAGAAGACGAAGCAGGGCGGCAAGTCCGTCATCCTCGCGCTCGACGTCGAGACCGGCGAGTACGAGGCCCAGGAGAAGAAGCGCTACAAGGCCATCGGCAACGCCAAGAAGGCCGGCAACACCAAGAAGGCCATCAAGGCACTCCTCACGACGGACGACGAGATCGGTCGATTCGCGTGGAAGGTCACCGCCGACACCATGGTGTACGCCGCCAAGCGCATTCCCGAGATCGCCGACGACATCGTCAATGTCGACCGCGCCATGAAGTGGGGCTTCGGCTGGGAGCTGGGCCCGTTCGAGAGCTGGGACGCCTACGGTGTCGCCGAGGGCCTCGAGCGCATGAAGGCCGACGGCTACGACGTGCCGGAGTGGATCACCGCCATGGTGGAGTCGGGCCGGACCTCGTTCTACGAGCGTGGTGAGGACGGCGTCGTCACCTACTGGGGCATCGATGGTCAGGCCCACCCGGTGCCCACGTCGGACAAGGTCATCGACCTCGTGGACCTGCGCGCCAAGGGCAAGGAGCTGGCCCGCAACGCCTCGGCGAGCCTGTACGACCTCGGCGACCGGGTCCTGCTGCTCGAGTTCCACAGCAAGCTGAACGCGCTCGACAACCTGATCTTCGACCAGGCCGAGGCCGCCTTCGAGAAGCTGGACGCGGGCGAGTTCGACGCGCTGGTCATCGGCAACCAGGACAGCAAGGCCTTCTGCGCCGGCGCGAACATCCTGGCCATCCTGATGGGCGCCATGCAGCAGGAGTGGGATCAGATCGACGACAGCGTCGCCCGCCTGCAGGACCTGATGATGCGGGCCAAGTACAGCAAGAAGCCCGTGGTCACGGCACCCCACGACCTCACCCTGGGAGGTGGCGTGGAGGTGATGATGCACAGCGCCGCCACGGTCGCCGCGGGCGAGACCTACGCGGGTCTCGTCGAGGTGGGTGTCGGCCTCGTGCCCGCCGGCGGTGGCTGCAAGGAGCTGCTCGTCCGCTACATGGGCGACATCCCCGAGGGCGTCGACTACGATCCGAACCCGTTCGTGCAGAAGATCTTCGAGTACATCGGGCTCGCCAAGGTCGCGACCAGCGCCGGGGAGGCCCGCGCGATGGGCCTGCTACGCCCCAGCGATCGCATCGTCACCAACCCCGACCAGCTCATCGCCGAGGCCAAGAAGACCGCCCTGGGCCTCGTGCAGTCCGGCTACACCCCGCCGGCGAAGCGCTCGGTCAAGGTGCCCGGCAGCCAGGCCCGCGCCGCCATCGAGCTGTACCTCTACCAGATGCACGAGGGCGGCTACGCCACCGACCACGACGTCGTCGTCGGCAAGTGGCTGGCCTGGGTGCTCACCGGTGGCGACGCCCCGGTCGGCGCGGTCCTCTCCGAGGAGGACCTCCTCGCCCTGGAGCGCAAGGCCTTCGTGGAGCTGTGCAAGACGCCCGCCACCCAGGCGCGCATCCAGCACATGCTCCAGACCAACAAGCCGCTTCGTAACTAAACTTCTCTCGCTTTCCGCGGGGCGCTGCCCCGCCTGGAGGTCCCATGCGCGAAGTCGTCGTCGTGACCGCTCTCCGGTCCCCGATCGGCAAGGGCAACAAGGGCTCGCTCAAGGACACCCGCCCCGATGACCTGATGGGTCAGGTGGCGAAGGCCGTCGTCGAGAAGTCCGGGGTGAACCCGGCAGACATCGACGACTTCATCGTCGGCACCGCCATGCCCGAGGCCGAGCAGGGCCTCAACGTGGCGCGCACCGTCGGCTTCCTGGCCGGCCTGCCCGACACGGTCCCGGGTCTGACCATCAACCGCTTCTGCAGCTCCGGCCTGCAGTCCATCGCCCAGGGCGCGGCCAGCATCCTCGCCGGGTGGCAGGACGTGGTGCTCGCCGGCGGTGTCGAGTCCATGAGCGTCGTGCCGATGGGCGGCCAGAAGGCCAGCCCGAACCCGACCATCATGGAGGACAACCCCGGGGTGTTCACCCCCATGGGCATCACCGCCGAGAACGTCGCCAACCGGTTCAGCGTCAGCCGCGAGGATCAGGACGCGTTCGCCGCCCGCAGCCACGAGCGCGCGCTCGCGGCCCAGGCGGAGGGCAAGTTCGACGAGGAGATCGTGCCGATCGAGACCCGGGTCTGGGACGGCAGCGCCTGGCACGACATCGTGCACAAGGTGGACGAGGGGCCCCGCGCCGGCTCGACCCCGGACGTGCTCGCCAAGCTGCGCCCGGTGTTCGCCGCCAAGGGCAGTGTCACCGCCGGCAACAGCTCCCAGGTCAGCGACGGTGCGGCCGCAGCGCTGATCGCCAGCCGCGAGTACGCCGAGGCCAACAACCTGCCCATCCTGGGTGTGCTCAAGAGCTACCAGGTGGTCGGCGTCGAGCCCGAGATCATGGGCATCGGCCCCGCGGTCGCCATCCCCAAGGCGGTGGAGGCGGCGGGTCTGACCCTCGATGACATCGGTCTGTTCGAGATCAACGAGGCGTTCGCCAGCCAGGCCGTGTACTGCGTCCGCGAGCTGGGCATCGATCTGGACAAGGTCAACGTCAACGGCGGCGCCATCAGCCTCGGCCACCCCCTCGGCTGCACCGGCGCCAAGCTCACCGCCACCCTGCTGCACGAGATGAAGCGCCGCGGCGTCCGCTACGGCGTCGTCAGCATGTGCATCGGCGGCGGCATGGGCGCGGCGGCCGTCTTCGAGAACCCCGACGCGTAGCGGCGGGGTCTCGAAGACGAGCGAGCACGGGGCCGCCAGAGGCCGGAGATCCCGCAGCTTGCTGCGATACAATCCCGGCCGACAAGGCCCCGCGCGCAGCGACCAGCAAGGGAGCGAAGCGACCGGTCCCGAGAACCCCGACGCGTAGCGCGCGACGAGCGAGCACGGGGCCGCGGTCAGCTCGACCGCGGCCTTCCTCGTTCAGCCAGGCGAGCGCCCGTGTACGCTTCCTCCGCGGTCACGTCCCGAACAAACGGAAACGGAGGCTGCATGCGCGCAAGCACCTCGGGGTCGTCTTCTTCGACCTCGGCGAGCACCAGGCCCGCCAGCGGACCGAGGAACTCGTCCACCGCCCAGGCGCCGAAGTAGCAGCGGCGCTTGTGCAGCTCGGCGGCGGGCAGGGCGCACAGGAGGTCGAACTCCTGCCCGGACAGGTAGAGGTTGCCCATGATCCCGGCGCCGGGCTCGAAGGGCGGCAGCTTGCGTGCGAGCTTGAGCTCCACCCGGCCGTCCACCCACACCATCCGACGGACCCGAAGGCGGGTACCCGTCACCTGCGCCCCCTGCACGCGGGACCGAGAGGATCCCGTGTGCCCGCCTGTGAAGGTACTTCCGGGCTCGCGACAAGCACGATCGCGCCGCTTACTGGGTTGGCGTATCCTGACGCCCACGCACGAGGTTCCCATGCCCCGCCTCCTCCCTCTCGCGGTCCTCGCCGTCGCCGCTCCGCTCGCCCTCGTCGGCACCCAGGCGTTCGCTCAGGACGTCGCGTTCTACGACGGGAACGCCGATGGTCAGCCGGACACGCTCATCCCCGAGTCGGCGTGGCCGTCGTGGGCGACGCGCGGCACGGGCTCGCCGACCGTGGTGTTCGATCGCGGCGCGGAAGAGTGGGTCATGCTCTTCGAGGCCCGCCTCTCGGACGAGTTCCTGGACGGCACCGGCATGGACTGGGACGAGTGCCGCCCCCGCGAGGACGGCCCGCGGGTGGTGTGGGGCATCGGCCGGGCCACCTCGCCCGACGGACTCACCGGCTGGACCGTCGACGCGGAGCCCGTGGTCACGCCGGTCCCGGGCACCTGGCGCCCCTGCTCGACCGCCCACCCGTGGATCGTCGCCTACGAGGACACCTGGCACCTCTACTACAAGGCAGAGCAGGGCTTCGACCCATGTAATCCCGGCGGGGACGAGTCCCCCTGGGGCTGCAGCCGCATGACCGGCGTGGGCTACGCGACCTCCAGCGACGGGGGCAGGACCTGGAACGAGCAGGACGGCGCAGACCCCATGCTCTCCATCGGCGACTTCGGCTTCCCCACCGTGGTCGTGCGCCAGGAAGAGGGCGCTGCGGTCGACGACGAGCAGTGGACCATGCTCCTCACCCGCGCCGACGGGCTCTACCTGGCCCAGAGCCCCGCACCCGACCAGGGCTGGGAGTTCAGCGAGGCCAACCCGGTGCTCACGCCGGGCACGTGGACCTTCGCCCAGGACGAGTGGTTCCAGCCCAGCCTCACCTGCTCCGCCCAGGGCGAGGCCTTCCGCTACATCGCCTGGATCGGCGGCAACTCGGTGGCGGGCGGCTCGGGCTTCGACAACCTGCGCGCCGAGTTCCCTGACGAGTGGGTCGGCGACGGCTCGCCGGTGATCGCCTGGGACGCCGACCCGGTCTGGCGCCACTGGGACGCGGTCCGCATCGGCGACGAGACCTACGTCTACTACACGGTCCGTGACGAGGAGAACAAGGTCTTCGTCCAGCTGATGAAGACCGGTGCGAGCACCACCTTCGACCTGGACCCGGCCATCTGGAACGGTCGCGCCTGCCTGTACGGCGAGCGCCCGGAAGACCCCACGGACGGTACGGACGACACCGACACGGGGGACACCGGCGGCACGGACGACACCGACTCCGACCCGGGCGGCTGCTACTGCAGCAGCTCCGCGTCGCCCCTCACCGCGGCCCCCCTGCTGGGTCTGCTCGCGCTGGTCGGGCTGAGTCGCCGGCGGCGGCACGGGAGCCGGTGAGCGGATCCGCGGAAGCGAGGTCGCGTGGCTCCGGGCGAGGGAGGGGCGATGTCGTCTGGCGGAGGTCGCGTGGCTCCATTCGAGGGAGAAGTCTGCGCGGCCCCCAGTCTCCAGTCTCCAGTCTCCAGTCCTCGGGCGACAGTGCTCCCAGGGCACCCCGGTGCAGGCGCGCATTGGGAGCTCCGAACAAGTGAACTCCCGCCTCAGCGTGGACGTGGGTTCCTGCCGTTGCTTGCAGACGTCCCGCTCCGCGACGGTCTTGAGACCGCACCGGGATAGTCGCCCCCCAGGCCGGCGTGCTGGGACTGGAGACTGGAGACTGGAGACTGGAGGCCGACCCGCCACTCCCCCGCCCGCAGCAACGCGATGACCGCGCCCCTGCCCGCTACCC
>MDTC01241208.1_pt1 | contig 13452 bp, 9 predicted proteins | sample 811181 | NCBI WGS metagenome assembly MDTC01 (sample SAMN05326644, study PRJNA326480) | marine metagenome | isolation source: seawater | place: Pacific Ocean: North | collected 2011
GGGGTCAGGTTCTGGCTTTCATCGATCAGGATGAAGCTCTGCTGGAAGCTGCGCCCGCGGATGTAGTTCAGGGATTTGAACTGCAGCGGTACGCGGTCGAGGATGTATTCCACGCTGCCGTGGGTGCTCTCGTCATCCATGTGCAGGGCTTCAAGGTTGTCGGTGATCGCGCCGAGCCAGGGCTCCATCTTCTCCTTCTCGGTACCGGGCAAAAAGCCGATGTCCTCGTCCAGCCCCTGGGTGCTTCGGGTGGCGATGATGCGTCGGTAGGTTTTGGTGACCATGGTCTGCTCGATGGCGGCGGCCAATGCCAGAATGGTTTTGCCTGAGCCGGCGGCGCCGGTGAGGTTGACCAGGTGGATGTCCGGGTCCATCAGCGCGTACATGGCCAGTGCCTGGAAGATGTCGCGTGGGCGCAGCCCCCAGCACTCCTGGTGCAGCATCGGCTCCTGGTGCAGGTCGCGGATCGTCAGCTTGTCGCCTTCGATAGCCTTGACCCAGCCGATGAAGCCCTGGTCATCAATGATGAAGTCGTTGAGATGCAGCGCCGGCAGGTTGTCGGTCAGTTGTACTTCGTGCACGGTCTGACCGGTCAACTGGCGAGTTTCGACCTTGGCGACGCGGTCCCAGAACGAGCCTTCGATTTCATGGTAACCACGGGCCAGCAGGGAAATGTCATCCAGCAACTGGTCGGTGTGGTAGTCCTCGGCATCGATGCCGCAGGCGCGCGCCTTCAGGCGCATGTTGATGTCCTTGGACACCAGCACGATACGGCCGTCGGGGTAGCGTGACTGCAGTTGGCAAAGCTGGTTGATGATCTTGTTGTCGTTGAGGTCGTTGGGCAGGCAGTGGGCGGGGATGGGGGCTTTGTCCATGAGGATGGCGAGGGTGCCGTTGGGGCCAAGCTTGCCACGCTCGATGGGGACGCCTTGTTCTACCTGGTCAGGTGGTGCGTCACCGAGGGTCTTGTCGATCAGCCGGATGGCCTGACGACAGTCTGCTGCGGTGCTGGATTTGCCGGATTTTAGCTTGTCGAGTTCTTCCAGAACGGTCATCGGGATGATGACGTGGTGCTCTTCGAAGTTGAGCAGGGCGTTGGGGTCGTGAATCAGGACGTTGGTATCAAGAACGTAGAAGGTGTGCTCGGTCGGTCCGCACGCTTCCATATGCTGTACCTCGCAGTGCCGGTGACGCGACTGTATCAGGCAGCATTGGCTGCGCCTGGCAGTCCACTGGACCGGCTCGCAGCACCGTCGGGTATCAAGGGATCACCCTGCAGCGTGGGCCGGTTGTTCGACGTATAACGTAAAGAGAATGACTTTCACAAGCGTGAAAAACGCATGTGATAAAAAAAGCCTGAAATTGACCAAAGGGGCTGGGCAGGGGGTAAAAGGGCGCGATATAGTCATTGGCCCGGTCACTGAAAAGTGGCCGTTTTTTTTGGCCAAACGGTCAGTTTTTGCTGGTATCTGCGGGAGTAAAGCGGCGGCGTGACCCGAACGAGTCACGCCTTTAACGGCCCTGATGGACAGGTCAGTGACGACCTTGCGGGCGTCCACCGCCGCGGCGGCTGTTGCTGCCCGCGGAGCGGCGACGGGCGGCAGCGGCGGCTGCGGCCTGTTCGGCTTCATTGGCGTCGGTGGCGGCTTTTTCTTCGGCGCTTTGCTGGCGCTTGGGCACCGGCTTGAGGAAGCGCTCCTCCGGCGGGATGCACTCAAGTTTGCTGCCCAGCAGCTCCTCGATCGGCGGTACCTGGAAGGCGTCGTCTTCACCCGCCAGGCTGATGGACGTGCCCTTGGCACCGGCGCGGCCGGTACGGCCGATACGGTGCACGTAGTCTTCCGGGTCTTCCGGCAGGGTGTAATTGACCACGTGGCTGATACCGTCGATATGGATGCCACGCCCGGCCACATCGGTGGCGACCAGTACCTGCAGCTTGCCGCTCTTGAAGTTTTCCAGGGTGCGTACGCGCTTTTGCTGGGGCACGTCGCCGGACAGTTGCGCGGCGTTGATGCCGTCGCGCATCAGGCGTTCCTGCACGCGGCGCACTTCATCCTTGCGGTTGGCAAACACCATCACGCGGTCCAGCTCCAACTGGGTGACCAGGTTGTAGAGGACCTTGTACTTGTCGGCGCTGCTGACGGCGTAGACTTTCTGGGTAACGTTCTCGGAGGCCGGGCGCTCGGGCTCGATCTCGACTACGGCCGGGTTCTCTGTCCATTGGCGCGCCAGGTTCATGACGTCGTCGCTGAAGGTGGCGGAGAACAGCAGCGTTTGGCGGTCGCCCTTGCGCGGGGTTTGACGGATGATCTGGCGCACCTGCGGGATAAAGCCCATATCGAGCATGCGGTCGGCTTCGTCCAGTACCAGCACTTCCAGCAGGTCCAGGTGCACCTCGCCACGGTTGCAGAAGTCCAGCAGGCGGCCCGGGGTGGCGACCAGAATGTCGCAGTAGCGCTGTTCGAGCTGCTTGAGCTGCTTGTCCAGATCCATACCGCCGACAAAGGTCATGACGTTCAGCGGGCAATGTTTGGTCAGGCCTTCGGCGTCACTGGCAATCTGCATCACCAGTTCACGCGTGGGCGCGATAATCAGCGCGCGGGGCTCGCCCATGAAACGCTCATCCGGTGGCGGTGTTTCCAGCAGCTGGGTGATAGTCGAGACCAGGAAGGCGGCCGTTTTGCCGGTGCCGGTCTGGGCGCGGCCGATGGCGTCGTGGCCGCGCAGGGTGCTGCCCAGCACGGCAGCCTGAATCGGCGTGCAGTAGCTGAAGCCCTGATCCTGAATGGCGCGCATCAGGCTGTCTGGCAGCGGAAAGTCGTGAAAGCGGCTCTTGCCTTCGGCCGGGGGCACCTGAAAGTCGTTGATGCTCCACGGCTTGGCTGGCACCGGCTTGGGATTGGCCGGTCGCTGGCGCTCTGCCTGGCGCGGCTTGCGGGCTTGAGATGGTGCGTTGTCCGGCTTTGCCGCGGCGCTGGCGGGGGCCTGACGGGGTGTCTGCTCGACCGGCTTCTGGGCCGGTTCTTCTGGTTTGCTGATCAGCTTTTTCAGTGCTTTGAGCACAGGCATGTCTCGACTACATGGAAATTGAAGATCAGGCAGTGTAATGCAAGGCCGTGCGATAGCGAAGCCTTGCGGTTGTTTTTTGAACAGTTGCCGGTGGGCGGACCAACGGCAAAAGATGCTAGAGACCGAGCTGCGCGACCAGCCACTGGCGAATGTCGGCAATCTCCGGCATGCAGACCTCGTGCGCCATCGCATACTCATGCCAGCTGGTTTGGTGCCCGGCGGCCTGCATCAGGTCATGCGCTTCGCGGCCCATGGTCAGTGGCAGCACCTCGTCGAAGCGGCCGTGGGCGTGGAACAGCGACAGCGGGTGTTCTACCGGGTGACGTTGCAGCAACTGGTCGAGGTCTGGCCCGTAGGTGGACAGCGCCATGACGCCGGCCAGCGGCAGCTGGCTGCTGACGGCGGTGCACAGCACGACCGCGCCGCCCTGGGAGAACCCGGCCAGCACGATATTTTCCAGCGCGATGCCCTGGGCACATTGCTCATCAATCAGTTGGCGTACCAGGGCGATGGATTCATCCAGCTGCGCCTGGTTGATGGCGCGGGCGGGTGAAACGCCGAGGATGTCGTACCAGCTGGGCATGGGGAAACCACCGTTGATGGTGACCGGACGCGTTGGTGCCTGCGGAAAGATAAAGCGAATGCCGTGGTTCTCCGGCAGTTGCAGTGCCTCGACCACCGGGACAAAGTCGTAGCAGTCGGCGCCCAGTCCGTGTAGCCAGATAACGGCTCGGCTGGCGGGGCTGGCGGGTTCGATGATATGCGGCGACATGGCGGCTCCCTCGTCGGTGATCAGATTGCTTGGCGGTCAAAGCGGGCAGTTTAACCGCTGCGTCGGCTCCAGTACCACGCAATCACCAGCAGCGTGCTGCCCAGGGTAAGCCAGGACAGCAGGTCCAGCAGGCCGTCGCCGACCAGCGCGGCCACCAGCCCAACCACGCTGAGCAGGGCCAGCAGCAGCGGGGCGCGAAAAACCTGCCAGAGCGTTCGGCGCGAGCGGCTCATGGTTGCGTCTCCTGTCCGCCGTTGTTGATCTCCTCTACCCGGCGGGCGGCGCTAGTGCGACGCCCCAGCCACAGATAGAGGCCGGAGATCAGGACCACGATAGTGACGAGATCCAGCAGCGCCCAGATGATTTTCAGCGGCATGCCGCCGTAATCGCCAAAGTGCAGCGGTTGCGATAGCAGCAGGGTCTGCACGTACCAGGGCAGGGCTTCAGGTTCCAGCGCGTGGCCTGCACTGGCGTCCACCAGCACCGGCTGCAGCAGTCTGGAGGTCAACGGGGTATCGCCGCGAAAGAACACGCCGTAGTGGTGCGGGCTGCTGAACTGGCTGCCGGGCCAGGCGATCAGGCTCAGATGCATGCCCTCAGCGCTGGCGCTGGCAGTATCCAGCGCCTGTTGTACCGAGCCGATCTGCTCTGGCGCCGGGCGCTCGGCGTAGTCGGCGGTCATTGCCGCCAGCTGCCCCTGCTGCCACAGCCCGACAACGATCGGGCTGAGCGTGTTGATTGCGCCGGTCAGCCCCACAACCAAGGCCCAGACCAGCGTGACCACGCCAAGCAGGTTGTGCAGGTCGAGCCACTTCAGGCGGCTGCTGCGCTCACGGCGCACGGTGCCAAAGTCCAGTTTGCGCATGAAGGGAGCGTAGAGCACCACGCCGGAGATAGTGGCGACAACAAACAGTAGCCCCATGAATCCCAGAAACAGCATGCCGGGCAGCCCGGCGAACAGGTCTACGTGCAGCTTGAACATGACGTACAGAAAGCCGCCGGGCGGGCCGGGCTCGTCCAGTAGGTCGCCGGTCCGTGAGTCAAGCACCAGCGTGCGAGCGTCCTCGGCCTTGGCGTCTTGAGCTGGCGCCAGGGACACAAAGGTCTGATGCGGGTGGTCCTCTTCATCCCAGAACATGAAGCGAATAACCTCGCCGGGCCGAGCGGCCAGGGCGCTCTGGCTGAGCGCATCGAGGCTGGCCATGGGCGTGTCGGCCGGCATGGCCGGGGCTGCTACCTCATCCTCCAGCAGGTGCTCCAGCTCATGGTGGAAGATCAGCGGCAGCCCGGTGATGCAGAGCATGAGCAGAAACAGGGTACAGACCAGGCTGGTCCACTTGTGGATCAGAAACCAGAGTTTGACGTTCATGGCGGGGCGCTTGCGGTGCGTGAAAATGAAAATTCGTCGTATTCTGTTTCAGTGGGCAGGCAAGCGCAACCGCTGCACGCTCATGCAGCGGTGTTGGGGGGCGATCAGGCGCGGGACATGAATTTGCCGGACTCGGTGTTGATGCGTACCACCTCGCCGGTTTCCAGGTACTCGGGAATCTGGATTTCCAGGCCGGTGGCAAAGCGTGCGGTCTTGGTGCGGGCGCTGGCAGAGGAGCCCTTGATGGCCGGCGGGGTTTCTTCGATGGCCATTTCTACCACCGCGGGCAGCTCGATGCCGACCAGGTTGCCTTCGACCAGCAGGCCATACAGGCCCTCGATCCCATCGTGCAGGTAGGGCAACTGGTCTTCCAGTTGCTCGGCGTTCAGGGCGAACTGAGCGAAGTCTTCGTTATCCATAAAGGTGTAGCCGTCGGCGTCCAAATAGAGAAACTGCACTGGGCGCTTCTGGAAGTCGATAAAGGTCAGCACGTCGTCGCCGGTAAAGCTTTGGTCAAGCTTCTGCTTGGTTTGCACGTGATTGAAGCGCACCTTGTACAGCGTGGTGCCGCTGCGCGAAGAGGGGCTTTTGACCTCAATCTGACTGACGATATAGGGCTGGCTGTTAATCTGGACGATATGGCCTTTTTTCAGGTCCGCGGCTTTGGGCATGGGAGCACACTCAGGGTTGAAGAGGCGCTATTGTGCCGGGCGCCGCGATTGGCCGGCAAGCGCCGGCTCGCGGTGCTCAGCGCGGTGACAGATCGTCCGGGCCAGCGGCGCCGTCGCCCTGGTCGCCGGGGGTGATCGGGTCCTGTGCGGCTGCCGGGCGAGCCGGCTCTGCGGCAACGTTGGCACTGCCTTTTTCGTCAATGCGATAGCTCTGCACCAGCTTTTCCAGCCCCTTGCTGGTACGCAGGTTGACGTCCAGCTGACGGAAGGCGATCTCTATGCCGTTTTCCTTGAACAGGCGGTCGATCTCGCGGTTGATCTCGTCAATTGCCATATTGCGGTCGGCCAGTTCCTTGACGTGAATGCGCAGCTCATGGTCCAGCGTGCTTTCGGCAAAGTTGAGGAAGAACACCAGCGGTTCCGGGTCCTTGAGTACGCGGGGGTTGTTCTGGGCAATCTGCATCAACAGTTTGCGCACCAGAGTGACGTCCGAGCCGTAGGCAACGCCGACCTTGATGATGACCCGGGTAATGGTGTCCTGCAGCGACCAGTTGATGATCTGCTCGGTCACGAAGTTCTTGTTCGGGACGATGATTTCCTTACGGTCAAAGTCGGTGATGGTGGTGGCGCGAATGCGGATACGGTTGATGGTGCCCGACAGCGGCCCAATGGTGACCACGTCGCCAATACGCACTGGTCGCTCGAACAGAATGATCAGGCCGGAGATGAAGTTGGCGAAGATTTCCTGCAAGCCAAAACCCAGACCAACACCGAGCGCGGCGACCAGCCACTGCAGCTTGTCCCAGCTGACGCCAAGGGTCGACAGCGACGACACCAGGCCAAAGCCGACGATCACATAGCTGAGCAGGGTAGTAATGGCGTAGCTGCTGCCCTGGCGCAGCTCCAGGCGCGATAGCACCAGAATCTCCAGCAGACCCGGCAAGTTGCGAGCCAGCGTCAGCGTCAGAATAACCGTCACCAGCGCGCCAAGAATGTCGCCCACGCTGATGGGAACTGCTTCCCCGGCATTCAGCCCTGAGCCCTCGTAGTGCCAGAGAGTGACCGACTCCAGATAGGAGGTGGCGCTGATCAGGTCAGCCCAGGTGAAATAGAGCGCGATGGCAAACAGGATCAGCAGCGTCAGCTTGGCCAGGCGCAGAGACTGCTGGTTGATCTGTTGCAGGTTCATTTCCGGAATCTCGACCGCGACTTCGGTCTCCTGCTGGCCCTCGCGCGCCTGGGCAGCTTCGCGTTTGGCTACGGCGCGCTGATACGCCAGGCGCCGGCCGGCAACGTTCAGGTTACGTACCACGGTGCCTTCTACCAACATCCACAGCACGATCAGATACAGGCTGTCGATAAAGCGCTCGGCCAGCTTGACGGCGGTGTAGTGGTAGCCCCAGAGCGTCATACCTGCCAGCGCCAGCGGGGTGATAATAAGCAGCGCACTGGCCAGGTAGTGAACAATGCGCGAGCTGTACAGCGGTTGGCTGCGCAGCATGAAGCGGCCAAGCAGAAAGGCCAGAGCCGCCATGCCAACCAGCATGCCCGAGCGCCCCAGTGCGTCACTGCCGACATACTCCGGCATGCTGCCGTGCAGACCCAAGACCAGCACCAGCGGCAACAATACCCAGGCCAGGTTGCGTACCAGCCGGCGCAGCCGGTGCACCAGATCGGCGTCCCAGTGGAAGTGGCGCGTTGCAATGCCGCGGGGGTCAAATACCCGGTACATCAGGTGCAGGGCAAACCAGGCCAGCGACAGGTTGAACAAAGCACCACTGAGGATCGGCATGCCACGCTCGCTGTCGAGCTGAATAACCAGCGCAATGGCGGCCAGCAGCAGTGGCACGTTGCATACCCGTATGGCGGTCAACAGCAACGCCAGCGGGGTGTGCCAGGGCGTGTCACGGCGAAAATGACCGACCTCGTCATGCAGCGTGTTGATACGCTGCAACAGCATGGGCCGGCGCCAGAGATGGATCGCCAGCGCGACGAGCCCGATCAGACACCAGATCAGGTGGCTCTTCAGGTTGTTGAGCAGGTTGCGGGCTTGTTGGGGCAGATCTAGCCGGTTGAACTGATTGGCAGCGTTGGTCGGCAGCTCCAGCAGCCAGGCCTTGTCGATCGGGCGGCTGCTGGCAACCCAGAACAGTTGATCGTCGATGGTGCGGCGCAGGTCGCTGCTCAACTGCTGCAGCTGGCGCTGGTTTATCTGCAGGGTGATGCCCAGATTGATCAGGGTGTTGATGTTGTTGTCCAGTTGCCCGACCAGGTTGACTCGCGCGTTGACCATCTGCTCCAGTGCCGGGCGCAGGGTGTCGCGTTGACGTACCGGCAGTTTCAGCAGCAACTCATTGAGGTAGGCGTCAGGATTGGCGAGGCTTTGGGTGAGCTGGTTGAGTTCAAACTGGCGCAGGCGCAGATCGGCAATCTGATCGGCCAGATTCTTGTCAGTCTCTACCCGGGGCAGCTCATTTTTCTGCTGGTGCAAAATACGTGAGAGCAGCAGGCTGCCTTCGAGTACTTCAATCTGCTGCTCCAGCGCCTTGTCGATTTGGGTCAGGTGCTCGGTCTGCTGTTTGGTCTCGATATTGTCGCGCGTCAGAATACCGATCTGACGGGTGGCGTCGAGCAGCTCCTCGCTCAACTGGCGGTTGATGCTGCTCTGGGCCTGCAGCACCTTGTTCTGTCCCAGCTCCTCGGGCAGGGTGGCTTCGCTTACTGCCTTCTCCGAGGCGGATTGGCGTTTGTCGTTGACTACGCTTTGCAGCAGGCGTATCTCGTCCTCAATCCGCCGAATCTGAAGGTTCAGCAGGTTCTTTTGCTGGCTGGCCAGATCCTGCAGTGCGCTGTTGCCTGCCAGACGCTGGCGCATCAGTTCGCTGTCCGCCGTCAGGTAGTCGAGTTCGGCCTGCAGCAGGTCGATGCGCGCGCGGGTCAGCTGGGTGGGGGATTGGCGTTGCTGGCTGCGCAACTGCTCGTTCAACTGCTGGGCGCGGCGCTGGTTTTCCGAGACATTGGCCTGGGTGCGTTCGGGACGGGTCTGTGCCGAGATGAGTTGGCCGTTAACGGCGGTCAGCTCATTTTGCCAGGTAAACATCTGACTGACCTGCTCGCTCAGTCGAGTTTCCAGCTGGCCCAGCTCCAGGCGCTCCAGCTGCTCACGGCTGGCATTACCGTCGGCCTTGGACAGGCGATTGAACTCGGCGCGGATGGATTGCGTTTGCCGCGGGGCATCGGCCAGTTGTTCTTGCAGGTCGGCCTGCTCCTGCACGGTCTCCTGGGTCTGCCGCGCGAAGCTCAGGGTGTTCTGGTAGGTTTCACTGAGTTCGCGTTTTTCTGCCTCTGGCAGACTGCTGTTGTTGACGCTCTCGATGCTGGCGTTGATTTCTTCAATGCGCTTGTCGAGGTCGTCCGCTGAGGGTGTCTGCTGGGCCAGTGCCCAGGAGGACAACAGCAGCCAGCACAACAGCACAAAAAAACGCAGCATATGGGTGTTCCTGACAAGGTAGAGAAGGCGTAGCACGTCAGCGCTTCCCAAGGTTAGCTTTCCCGGCAGGGATTGGAAAGCGGACCGCACAGGCGGCTGCGGGTTCCATAAACGCAACAGGCCACCCGAAGGTGGCCTGTTGAGATGCCGCAAGCGGCGGGGCGGTCACGGGCTGATCAGAACCAGCCGTCCTGCATGTCAAAACAGGTCAGGTCGCGGTTTTCCAGCACGTTCAGGTCGTGGTGGCAGGACGGCACTTCCCAGCGCAGGAAGTAGCGAGCGGCCTGCAGTTTGCCCTGATAGAACGCGGTGTCGGCCTCGTTGCCGGCAGCCAGGCCCTGCTGCGCCTTGACCGCCTGCTCCAGCCAGCGCCAGCCGATAACCATGTGGCCGAACGCCTTCAGATACAGCGCAGAGTTGGCCAGTGCTTCGTTGACCTTGCCCTGACCCATGTCGCCGAGCAGGGCCATGGTGACGCTGCCGATGTGCGCGTGCAGTTTTTCCAGCGGCTCGCGCAGCTCGTTCAGCTCGCTGTATTCGGCAGCGCGTTTGCAGCAGCTTTGAATGATGCCAGACAGCTGCTTGAGGGCGGCGCCCCCGTTCATGGTGACCTTGCGGGCCAGCAGGTCGAGCGACTGAATGCCGTTGGTACCTTCGTGGATCGGGTTCAGGCGGTTGTCGCGGTAGAACTGTTCGACCGGGTACTCACGGGTGTAGCCGTGACCGCCGAGGATCTGGATCGCCAGTTCGTTGGCTTTCAGGCAGTAGTCAGACGGCCAGGCTTTAACGATCGGTGTCAGCAGATCAAGCAGCTGCAGTGCGTTCTTGCGCTCTTCTTCGGTGTCCAGTGTCCCGGTGTCGTCGAACAGGCGAGAGGCGTACAGACCCAGGTCAAACGCGCCCTCAACGTACGCCTTCTGCGCCAGCAGCATGCGCTTGACGTCAGCGTGCTCGATGATCGAGACCTGCGGCGCGCTGGGGTTCTTGCCGTCGGGCAGGCGACCCTGCGGGCGCTCACGGGCGTAGTTCAGCGAGTACAGGTAGCCGGCGTAGCCGAGCATGACCGCGCCCATGCCAACGCCGATACGTGCTTCGTTCATCATCTGGAACATGTAGGACAGACCGTGGTGCGGCTTGCCGACCAGATAGCCGACGCAGTTGTCCTTGTCGCCGAAGTTCAGTGCGGTAGAGGTCGTGCCGCGCCAGCCCATCTTGTGGAACAGGCCAGCCAGGGTCACGTCGTTGCGCTCGCCGAGGGAGCCGTCGTCGTTGACCAGGAACTTGGGCACGATGAACAGCGAGATGCCTTTCACGCCGGGCGGCGCGTCGGGCAGCTTGGCCAGCACCATGTGCACGATGTTCTCCGACAGCGGGTGATCGCCAGCGGAGATGAAAATCTTGTTGCCCTTCAAGCGGTAGGTGCCGTCACCAGCGGGTTCGGCCTTGGTGCGGATGTCGGACAGCGAGGAGCCCGCATGGGGTTCGGTCAGCGCCATGGTGCCGAAGAAGCGGCCGTCGATCATCGGCTGCAGGTAACGCTCTTTCTGTTCTTCGGTGCCGAAGCTCTCGATCAGGTTGGCGGCGCCCATGGTCAGCATCGCGTAGGACGAGGTCCCGGCGTTGGCAGACTGGAAGTGCGCAAAGCAGGCCTGCGACAGCAGGTTGGGCATTTGCATGCCACCCTGCTCGAAGCTGCGGGTTGCGTTCAGAAAGCCGGCTTCAAGGAAGGCATCGACCGCCGGTTTGACTTCCGGGATCAGCTCGGCCGCGCCGTTGACGTACTTGGGCTCGTTCTCGTCATTCTTGCGGTTGTGCGGGGCGAACAGCTTTTCCGCAATGGTGCGGGCTGTGCCGATGGCCGCGTCAAAGGTTTCGCGGTTGTGATCGGCAAAGCGCGGGCGCTGGGTCAGCGCTTCGGCGTCCAGCACCTCATACAGTTCAAACGCCAGGTTACGTTGGTCAATCAGCAGTTCGGACATGTCGGTCACCTCAGAAGTAATCGCCGGGCAGTGTATTGAGTCGTTTTCACTCAGGGAACGGCCATTGATGGGCTTGATAGGCGCAAATCAGAAGAGCCGAAGCGTCGGTTCATCCAATGCGGCGCGTTGCTCGCGCAGGGTCAGGATCTGATCGGCCCAGTAGCGCTCCTGGGCAAACCAGGGGAAGTGCATCGGGAACGCCGGGTCTTCCCAGCGCCGTGCCAGCCAGGCGCTGTAGTGCACCAGCCGCAGGCTGCGTAGTGGTTCGATCAGGGCGAGTTCGGCCGGGTTGAAGTCGTGAAACTCGTTATAGCCGTCGATCAGTTCGGACAGTTGTCCCTGGCGTTGATCGCGCTCGCCCGAGAGCATCATCCACAGATCCTGCACTGCCGGGCCCATGCGGCAGTCGTCCAGATCCACCATGTACAGGCTGTCATCGCGCCACAGCAGGTTGCCGACGTGCAGGTCTCCATGCAGGCGGATCTGTTTGGCCGGATGGGCTTCCAGCCGTTCCTTGACGACCTGCAGCAGGTCTTCGGCAACGGAAAAATAGGCCGGCTGCAGACCGCTGGGGACCACCTCGGCGCTGCGCAGGTAATCCACACTGTCACGCCCGAAACTCTGCCAGTCCAGCGTTGGGCGGTGCTTGAACGGATGCATGGAGCCGACCGCGTGCAGACGGCCAAGCAGGCGGCCGAGCATCAGCAGGTGGTCCGGGTCGTCCAGTTCCGGGGCATGGCCGCCAAAGCGACGAAACAGACTGAAGCGAAAACCGGCGTGCTCGAACAGGGTTTGACCGTCGATTTGCTCGGGGGCGATCACTGGAATATCGCGCTCGGCCAGCTCAAGACTGAAGGTGTGCTCTTCAATGATGGAGGCGTCGCTCCAGCGGTCTGGTCGATAAAACTTGGCGATCAGCGGTGCGGCGCCTTCGATGCCGACCTGAAAAACGCGATTTTCATAGCTGTTCAGCGTCAGGATGCGGGCATCGGACAGGTAGCCAAGAGATTCCACGGCGTCCAGCACGGTGTCGGGGGTGAGGGTGGCAAACGGGTGGCTGGACATGGTGCGGCTCGATATTGGCGATTTAGCCGACTAGGGTAGCAGGCGGTGGGCTAGCGGCGTAGCACCGATCAGGGCGTGCGCGCCACACACCAGACCTGCACCGAGGCCGCGCCGGCTGCCAGTAAGGTGCGGCTGGCCTCGTTGAGGGTGGCGCCGGTGGTCATGACGTCGTCGATCAGCGCTAGGTGCAGGCCCTCCAACTGCGCAGGGTGCGGGCAGGTGAAGGCGCCGCGCAGGTTGCGCCGACGGGCGGCGGCGTCCAGCCCTTCCTGGGCTGCGGTCTGACGTACCCGCTGAAGCAGGTCGGCGCGACAGGGCAGGTGCAGCGCGCCGGCCAGATCGCGCGTCAGCTCGAACGCCTGGTTGTAGCCGCGCTGTGCCTGCCTTTTCGGGTGCATGGGGATTGGCACCAGCAACTCTGGTATCAGGGCCTCGGGCTCTGCCAGGTGTTGCTGCAGGTGGTCTGCCAGCAGTCGAGCCAGCAGCAGACCATAGCGGTTGTGGCGGCGGTATTTGAAGGCGGGAATCAGCGCATCCAACGGAAAGCGGTAGAGCAGTGGCACCACCGCATGACAGAAGGCTGGCGGTCTTGCCAGGCAACGACCGCAGCGGGTGCTGGCGTGTGGCAGCGGCAATGCGCAACGTGCGCAGCAGGTTTGCTGCCAGGGCAGATCAGCCAGGCAGGCGTGACAAATATCGGACTGCATCTCATCTGGCGATGCCAGGCAAAGCAGGCAGTTATTCGGTAGGTTGTTTTTTATCCAATTGTAAACCGGTTTAATTTTCAATGGTTGACAGCCTCCATGCTGCCGTTATGATTAGGGCCTGTTGACGTTTCGTTCATCCGCCTGTTGCTGCCTGTAAAGCCGCCAATCAAGGAGCGAGAAGCGTAGGGTGTTCAGCGCATCCCTGCGCTTCACCCCTTCGGGGCTGGCGCGCAAAAACGCTCCCGGCGTTTTTGTGGTCATTCCACGTGAGCGACGAGCGACGAGCGACGCCGAGTGACGGCTTTACAGGCGCAACCTCGGCGGCCCCAC
>MDTC01144456.1_pt1 | contig 13450 bp, 26 predicted proteins | sample 811181 | NCBI WGS metagenome assembly MDTC01 (sample SAMN05326644, study PRJNA326480) | marine metagenome | isolation source: seawater | place: Pacific Ocean: North | collected 2011
ATCAATTAAGTGTTTTATTTAAATTTAGTCCTAGAAAAGTAAATAATAAACATAAAGATAAGGATAGAAAGATATAAAAAAAAGCTAACAAAAATTTTTTATCAACTAACAATTCGACAGTCTCTAAAGAAAATGTTGAAAATGTAGTAAATGATCCTAAAATACCAATAATAAGAAAGTATTTTAGAAAATCTTGTGAAAAACTCTTATTTTCCAAAAGCACAATTAAGTATCCAATTAAAAAGGAACCTAAAATATTAATCACGAGCGTGTTAATAAATAGATAATTTGAAGGAAAGAAATTTTTAGAAATTAAGTAAAAAATATATCTTGTGGAGGCTCCAATAGAACCACCAACGGCTACTAATAAAAATTTAGACAAAATTAGTTTTGAGGAAGTTGCTCTTCTTCAGTTGCTTTTTTTTCAATAACTGGACCGCTATCTAAACCTTTAGCATCCTCATCTCTATCTACAAACTCTATAACGGCTGTTGGTGCATTATCACCATATCTATTGCCTAATTTAATAATTCTTGTATATCCACCGTTTCTCTCAGCATATCGCTCAGCTAAAGTATCAAATATCTTTTTTGTCATTTTTTCATCTTGAAGAATCGATATAGTTTTTCTTCTAGCAGACAAATCACCTTTTTTACCAAGAGTAATAACCTTTTCTATAAATGGTCTTAATTCCTTTGCCTTAGGTAGAGTTGTGGTAATTTGTTCATGCTTGATCAAAGCATTTGACATATTCATTAGTAGAGCTTTTCTATGTGAAGATGTTCTATTTAATTTTCTATGTTTAATATTATGCTTCATAACTATTTATTAAATGGATCCTCATATTTTTTTGCCAGCTCATCTATGTTTTCAGGTGGCCAATCAGGGACTGACATACCTAAATTCAGTTCCATCTGAGTTAAAACTTCTTTTATTTCATTAAGGGATTTTCTTCCAAAATTAGGTGTTCTTAACATTTCTGATTCAGATTTTTGAACTAGATCGCCAATATATATAATATTATCATTTTTTAAACAATTTGCAGACCTAACTGAAAGTTCAAGTTCTTCTACTTTTTTAAGAAGATTAGAATTAAATGAGAGCTTTTCTGCAGCTCCAAGGTCCTGTTGAACTTCAGGCTCATCAAAGTTAATAAATGGTTGAAGTTGATCTTGTAAAATTCTTGCTGCTAAAGCAATTGCATCGTCAGGTGACACTACGCCATTGGTTTCAACTTCAAATACTAGCTTATCAAAATCAGTTACCTGACCTACTCTGCTGTTTTCAATTTTATAAGATGCTTTTACTACTGGACTAAACATTGCATCTAACTTTATTTCACCAATAATTTTGTTTTCATCTTCAGCGACTTCAGCTGAAACATAACCTTTACCAGTTTCAATATTTGCCTCTATTTCAATATCTGCATTAGTATCAAGAGTCATGATTAATTGATCTCTATTCATAATTTCTGTTTCAGAATCTGTTTCAAAATTACCTGCTCTTATTTCACCTGGTCCATTAGCTTTTATGTACATTTTTTTTAATCCAGGGGAATGAACCTTAACAGCAATTGATTTTAGATTTAATAGGATGTCAGTTAGATCTTCTTTGACACCTGGTATTGTAGAAAATTCATGAACGACTCCTTTTATTTTTACAGAAGTTATTGCTGCACCTTGGAGAGAAGATAGTAAGACTCTTCTTATGGCATTTCCTAGTGTAAGCCCAAAACCTCTTTCTAAAGGTTCAGCTACTAGAGTACCTTTTCTTCCATCATTTTCATAGACATTTACATCCATCTTACTTGGTTTAATAAGTTCCATCCAATTTTTTTGTAACACTTAACTCTCCTTTTATTTAAACTCTTCTTCTTTTCCTAGGCCTGCAACCATTATGAGGTATTGGGGTAACATCCTTAATGGATGTTATTATATAGCCGATAGCTTGAAGAGATCTTAAAGCTGATTCTCTACCTGAACCTGGACCAGAAACTTCAACTTTTAAAGTTTTAAGCCCAAATTCTTTAGCTTTGTTACCTACATCTTCTGCGGCAATTTGGGCAGCATAAGGAGTAGACTTTCTAGAACCTTTAAAACCTTTGTGTCCTGCTGACGACCAAGCAAGCGCATTACCATTATCATCAGTTATTGTAATTATTGTATTATTGAAAGAAGAAACAACATGGGCTACGCCAGATGATACTTTCTTTTTTGTTTTTGATTTTGTTTTCTTCTTCTCAGCCATAATTAACCCTTGGTTACTTTTTTCTTACCTGCGATAGCGACAGCTTTACCTTTTCTTGTTCTTGCATTTGTATGAGTTCTTTGACCCCTTACTGGCAGTTTTTTTCTATGTCTTAGACCTCTATAACACCCAAGATCATTTAATCTTTTAATATCAAGAGAAACTTTTCTTCTTAAATCACCTTCTACAGTATGTTTTTGATCTATCAGATCTCTAATTTTATTTAGATCTTCATCTGTTAGCTCACTAACTCTTTTAGTAACATCAATAGAAGCTTCAGTGCAAATATCACCAGCAATTTTATTACCAATTCCAAAAATATAGGTTAATGCAATATTAATCTTCTTATTTGTAGGTATATTTACTCCGGATATCCTTGCCATTTATTCTGCCTATTTAAAATGAATGAGGGTGCATACATTAAATACTGTACGTAAGTCAAGCTCAGAAATGTCAAATTTCACCTAATTTGAGCCTTTTTTAATGATTTTTCCTAATTCTGTTTGTATTTCTAAAATTTCTTGAGATGCATTAATGTCAAAAAAATTATCAGTAAAATTAATGCTAAAATATTGGGAAACTGGGTAAGTTTCTTTGTTATATTTATCTAATCTTGTTTTAATGGTTTCTAAATTATCATCTGGTCTTTTTTCTTCGCTATACCTATTCATAATTCTTTCTTCAATTAATTTAAAATCAATTTTAAAATCAAAGATGAAATCTAAAGCTAAATTATTTTTTTTAGTTAAGGAAATAAGATACTCAGCTTGAGGTAATGTTCTGGGGTATCCATCTAAAATAAATCCATTTTCACAATCTTTACTATTTAATTTTTGGCCAACGATTTCATTTAAAAGTTTATCAGAAACTAAATTTCCTGACGACATAATTTCTTTTAGTTTTAATGAAAGGTCATCTCTTTCATTTAATTTATTTCTTAGAATATCTCCAGTAGACAAATGAGATATGCTTAATTGTTTTGATAATATCTTAGCTTGAGTTCCTTTTCCTGACCCTGGAGGACCAAAAAAAATTATATTCATTAATTTATCTTCTACCTTTTAGCTTTGTTTTTTTAAGCAAACCTTCATATTGATGTTGAAATAGGTGAGATTGAACTTGAGTTATAAAGTCAATCATCACAACTACAACAATCAATAAACTTGTACCACCTAAATAAAAAGGAATTGAAGTTTTAGAAATTAAAAATTCAGGAAACAAAGCAACTAGAGTTAGATATAATGTTCCAACAGTTGTTAGTCTTGTTAGTACATAGTCTATATATTTTGATGTGTTTTCTCCTGGTCTAATACCAGGAATAAACCCACCATATTTTCTTAGGTTTTCAGCTTGCTCATCAGGATTAAATACAATCCCTGTATAGAAAAAACCAAAGAAAATTATCATTGCTGCAAATAGAGCAAGATATAAAGGTTGTCCTCTACCTAAATAACTTGAAATAAATAAAAATATATCACTTGATGATCCGGCTCCAAAACCAGACATTGTATTTGGTAGAAGCAATATAGATGATGCAAAAATTACAGGTATAACTCCTGCAGTGTTAATTTTCAAAGGAAGATGTGAGCTTTGACCTCCATAAATCTTATTACCCACCTGTCTTTTTGGATATTGAACGATTAGTCTTCTTTGTGCTTTTTCCACAAACACAATAAATATTACTAGTCCCAATACTAAAATTAAAATTCCAAAAATAAAAGCTATACTTAGTTCACCTGTTCTACCTAATTGTAAAGTACTTACTAAAGCGGTTGGAAGATTGGCAATTATTCCAGCTGTTATAATTAAGGATATTCCATTTCCTACACCGCGTGAACTAATTTGTTCTCCTAACCACATCAAAAATATGGTGCCTCCAACTAAAGTTATAACTGTTGTCATTCTAAAGAAAAGACCAGGATCAAAAACAATATTTCCGTAGGCAGTTTGCATTGATTCTAAACCAATTGAAACTCCATAGCCCTGAAGAGCAGCAATAAGTACTGTTACATACCTTGAATATTGAATTAACTGCCTTCTACCTTTTGTTCCTTGTTCTTTAAGGCTCTTTAAATGGGGTATGCTTGACTGCATTAAAGTCATAATAATTGATGAAGAAATATAAGGCATAACACCAAGGGCAAAAATACCCATTCTACCAAGTGCACCACCAGAAAATGTATCAAAAATACCCAAAATTCCTGAGGATTGCTGCTCAAAAAACTGCTGTAAAGCAATTGGATTAATACCAGGTATTGGTAAAAAAGTGCCGAGTCTGAATACTATTAATGCACCAAGAGTAAAAAGAAGTCTATTTCTTAATTCAGTAGCTTTACCAAATGATCCAAAATTTAAATTATTAGCAAGTTTTTCAGCAGCTGTTGCCATATTATTTATTTGTTAATGTTATAGACCCACCAGCTTTTTCAATTTTTTCTATAGCTGTTTTTGAGGCATAAGATATTTCTATATTAATTTTTTTATCAAAATTACCAATATTTAAAAGTTTTATACGTCCCTTTGACTTTGAAAGAATTTTTTTATCAAATAAATCATTTTCTCTGATTGAATCTGGTTTGATGTTATATTTCTCTATCAATAATGAAATAGTATCAAAATTTATAATTTGAACTTTCTTTTTGAATATATTTGTAAATCCTCTTTTCGGCAGTCTCCTATATAAAGGCATTTGACCTCCTTCAAAACCATTAATAGATACGCCAGATCTTGATTTTTGACCTTTAACACCTCTACCAGCTGTTTTTCCGAGACCAGAGCCGGCTCCTCTTCCTCTTCTTTTTCTTTTTTTATTTGAGGTTAATGTGGAAGGTAATTGATTTATTTTCATAAGAATAAATTCCTTTTAATTATTATTTTGCTTAAAGTTTGACAATTCAGATATTTTTTTTGATCTTTTAGAAGCTACAGATTTTGGTGATTCTGATCTTTTAAAAGCGTCGAAAGTTGCTTTCAGCATATTATGTGGGTTGGATGTTCCTGTTGATTTTGCAACTACATCTTTAATACCTAAAGACTCAAAAAGAGCTCTCATAGGCCCACCAGCTATTATTCCAGTTCCTGGAGCTGCTGATCTTAATATGACTTTTCCAGCCCCAAATCTTCCAACAACATCATGGTATAAAGTTCTATTGTCTTTTAAATGAACTCTTACCATTTTAGTTTTAGCATTTTCAGTAGCTTTTCTAACAGCTTCCGGAACTTCTTTCGCCTTGCCTGTACCATATCCAACTCTACCCTTGTTATCACCAACTATCATAATAGCAGCAAAACCAAAGCGTCTACCACCTTTAACTACCTTAGCTACTCTATTTATAGTAACCAGATGTTCGCTAAAATCTTTATTTTCATTATCAATCATAATTTTCCTTAAAAGTTTAAGCCCTCTGTTCTTGCAGCATCTGCTAATATCTTTATTAATCCATGATACTTATATTTTCCTTTGTCGAATGCTACTTCCTTAATCCCTTTTTCAAGAGATCTTTCAGCAATTTTTTTACCAACTATTTTGGCTAATTCCTTTCTATCATTTTCTGTTTTGATAAAATCTTTTTCTACCGTTGATGCACTAGCTATCGTTATACCTTTTTTATCGTCAATTATTTGAGCATAAATATGATTGTTAGATCTAAAAACTGAAAGTCTGTTTCTAGAAGAAACTTTCTTTAATTTATATCTTACTCTTGTAGTTCTTTTATCACTCATATTATTAACCTTTATTTTTTCTTACCTTCTTTTCTAAATATAAATTCATTATCATATTTAATTCCTTTACCCTTAAATGGCTCAGGTTTTCTATATGATCTAATCTCAGCAGCAGTAGCACCTAAAATTTCTTTATTATAACTTGTTAGTTTGATTATATTTTGTTTTGGACATTCTACTTTGACCTCATTCGGTATTTTATAATCAATATCATGACTATACCCTAACTGTAATTTTAAAATTGAGCCAGAGATACTAGCTCTATAACCAGTTCCATTTAATTCTAAAGTTTTAGTGAAACCAGTACTAACTCCAGTAATAATATTTGATATTAAAGATCTAATTGTTCCCCATTTTGGATTTTCTTTGTCTCTATCTTCAAATGGTTTAACTAATATTTCATTATTTTGAATCTCAATATTATATAAAGGATCTACTGTGAGATTCATTTCTCCAAGTTTACCTTTTGCAAAAAAATTACCATGCTCAAATTTACAAGAGATTCCTTCATCAAATTTAATACTGTTTTTTGCAATTCTAGACATAATTAAAATACCTCACAGAGAATTTCGCCACCTACATTATTTTTTCTTGCCTGATTATCAGACATAACACCTTTTGGTGTTGATAAAATAGAAATTCCAAGACCGCCATAGATAGACTGAAGATCTGAAATTTTTGAGTATACTCTTATCCCTGGTTTTGAGACTCTTTTAATATTTTTTATTACAGGATATCCATTATAATATTTCAAATCAATCTGAATATTAGTAATACCTTTTCTTACTTCAATATCTTTAAAATCTCTAATATATCCTTCGTCTTTTAGAACTGTTAAAACATTTGAGTTTAACTTAGATTTAAAGCATGAAGTAAAAGATTTTCTTGCTTTATGAGCATTTTTAATCCTTGCTAACATATCTGATAAAGCGTCATTAAATGCCATCTGTTACCTCCTACCAACTAGACTTAACTACACCGGGTAAATCACCCGACATAGAAAGTTCCCTAATTTTAATTCTTGAAAGACCAAATTTTCTGTAAACTCCTCTTGTTCTTCCAGTTAATTTACATCTATTTCTGTAACGAATTGATGAACTATTTCTTGGAAGATCATTCATTTTATTTTGAATTTTTAATCTTTCTTCAATAGTTATGTTTTTATTCATCAATTGCTCTTTTAAATTTTTTCTTTTTTTATTAAATTTTTCAACAAGTTTTAGTCTGTTAGAATTTTTTTGAATTGAACTTAGTTTTGCCATTTTTCCCCTAGTTTGTTTCAATGCCCTTAAAAGGCATGTTAAAATTTTTCAATAGCTCTAAACCATCCTGATTATTTTTTGCTGAAGTACAAATAGTTATGTTAAGACCTCTTACCTTATCTATCTTATCATAATTAATTTCAGGAAAAATTATTTGCTCCTTAATACCAAATGAATAATTTCCATTTCCATCAAAACTATTTGAGTCAAGTCCTCTAAAATCTCTTATCCTAGGGATTGCAATGTTTATTAATCTATCAAGAAACTCGTACATTATTTTATTTCTTAAAGTTACTGATACTCCAAGTGGCATACCAGCTCTAATTTTAAATCCCGCTATTGCTTTTTTTGCTTTAGTTTTAACAGCTTTTTGCCCTGTAATTAAAGTGAGCTCTTCTTGAGCTTTATCTATAATTTTAGCGTCATCTTTAGCTTCTCCAAGACCAATATTTAAGACAATTTTTTCTATTTTAGGTACCTCATGAATATTCTTACAATTAAGCTTGCTAAATAATGCTTTAGAAATTTCTGATTTATATTGATGTTGTAATCTGCTCATTATATTTCTTCACCTGATTTTTTGTTTATTCTTATTTTTTTTCCTTCTTTATTGAAACTAAATCCAACCCTAGTGCCTTTATTTGATTTTGGATCAAAAAAAGCAATATTTGAAACATGTAAAGGCATGTCTTTTTCTATAATTCCTCCTGGTTCATTATTGCCTGGCTTTTGATGTTTTTTATATTTATTGATATCAGATACTACAACTTTTCTTGAGTCGGGTATTACTCGAACGATCTTACCTTTTTTACCTTTATCCTTGCCTGCCAAAACAATAACTTCGTCACCTTTTTTAAGTTTAAGTTTATTTTTCATTAAAGTACCTCCGGAGCTAAACTAATTATTTTCATAAATTTTTTTGTTCTAAGCTCTCTTGTAACAGGACCAAAAATTCTAGTAGCAATTGGCTCTTCTTGTTTATCTAATAAAACTGCAGCATTTTTATCGAAACGAATAGTTGAGCCATCATTTCTTGTATACTCTTTTGACGTTCTTACTATAACCGCCTTAAATACTTCACCTTTTTTAACTTTAGCTCTTGGTATTGCATCTTTTATTGAAACTACAATAATGTCACCAATGGATGCAAATCTTCTTTTAGATCCTCCTAGAACCTTAATGCATTGAATTTTTCTTGCTCCAGAGTTATCAGCAACAAATAAATTAGATTGCATTTGAATCATTTTAGTTACTCCCTTGATCTGTACTCATTACAACCCATGATTTTAGTTTTGAAATTGGTTTAGATTCAATAATTTTAACAATATCACCGACTTTAAAACTATTATCTTCATCGTGAGCATGATATTTTTTAGATCTACTAATAATTTTTTTATACAACTTGTGTTTTACACGTCTAGTAACTTCAACAACTATTGTTTTACTAGAATTTGAAGAAACTACAGTTCCAGTTAAAATTCTTTTAGGCATTATTTTCTCCGTTTATTTTTGAAGCTTGAGTTTTCATCTGTGCAATTTTAACTCTTATATTTTTAATTTGAGAAGTTTTTTCAAGCTGACCTGTAGATTTTTGAAACTTAAGGTTCATAAGGGATTTTTTTAAATTAATTATCTCAGAATTAATTTCTTTTATTTTTTTTAAATTACTCATTAGATATTTCTTTCAACAAATTTACATTTAATAGGCAGTTTCGCTGCTGCTAATGTCATTGCTTTTTTTGCATCTTCAATGTTTACACCATCAACTTCAAACATAATTCTTCCTGGTTTAACTCTACAAGCCCAATATTCGTTAGCACCTTTACCTTTACCCATCCTAACTTCAGCTGGCTTTTTTGATACGGGAACATCTGGAAAAATTCTAATCCACATCTTTCCTGCTCTTTTAAGATATCGTGTAATTGCTTTTCTTGCTGACTCAATTTGTCTGGATGTAACTCTTTCTGGTTCTAATGCTTTAAGACCAAAACTACCGTAGTTTAAATTATAGTTTCCTTTTGCATTGCCATGAATTCTTCCTTTAAATTGTTTTCTAAACTTAGTTTTTTTTGGAGACATCATATTCATTATCTAACACTCCCTTGGTCAATCTGATTTTTTTCACTTGCATAAGGATCTTTATTTAAAATTTCACCTTTATTAATCCATACTTTTATTCCACAAATACCATAAGTTGTTTCTGCTTCAGCAGTAGCATAATCAATATCATTTCTAAGTGTATGAAGCGGAACACTGCCTTCATGATATTTTTCAGTTCTAGCTATCTCAGCACCGCCTAATCTACCACTACAAAGAACCTTAACTCCTTTTGCTCCTAAGCGCATAGAAGATTGTACTGCTTTTTTCATAGCTCTTCTAAAAGATACTCTTTTTTCAAGTTGACTGGCTATATTTTCCGCAACTAGTTTAGCTTCAACTTCAGGTTTTCTGATTTCTTTTATATCTAAAAAAACTTCAAGATTTGATAATTTAGCAAGTTTATTTTTAAGTGATTCAATATCAGCGCCTTTTTTTCCAATAATTATACCAGGTCTAGAGCTATAAATTGCAATTCTTAATTTCTTTGCAGCTCTTTCAATATTAACTTTGGATATACTCGCATTTTTTAGTTTTTGCTCAACATATTTTTTTATCTCTAAATCTTGATGTAATAATTTAGAATATTCAGATTTCGAAAACCATCTGGACGACCATGTTTTGTTGATTCCTAATCTAATGCCGTGTGGATTAACTTTTTGCCCCATTATTTTTTTTGCTCCTTTGTCAATTTAGATCTTTCTTCTACAATTATTGTGAGCTTACTGAAAGGCTTAAGAATACTTGATGCTCTGCCTTTTGCTCTTGGCCTAAATCTTTTCATACTTAGACTTTTTCCAACATAAGCTTCTTTAATGTAGAGATTATCTATATCAAGTTGTTTGTTATTTTCTGCGTTAGCAATTGCTGCATTTAAAACTTTCAAAACATTATTAGAAATTCTTTTGTTTGAAAATTTTAATTGATTAACAGCTATATTTGCTTTTTTATTAACAATTGATCTTGCTATATTTGCAAGTTTAAGAGGGCTAACTCTTACTGTATTATCTTTAGCTTTTGCTATCAAATCTTGGTTCATTTGCCTGCCTTTTTATCTGCGGCTGTATGACCTTTAAAAGTTCTTGTTGGTGAAAATTCTCCAAATTTGTGACCTACCATATGTTCAGTAACACTTACAGGTACAAATTTTTGTCCATTATAAACGCCAAAAGTTAAACCAACAAATTGTGGGAGTATTGTAGATCTTCTAGACCAGGTTTTAATAACTTCTTTTCTACCTGTATTAGCGAGCTTTTGAGCTTTTTTCAAAAGTTCAGCGTCAACAAAAGGTCCTTTCCAAACTGATCTTGTCATTATTTTTTCCTTCTCTTAATTATAAAAACATTAGTTTTTTTATTTCTTCTTGTTTTTTTTCCTTTAGTGGAAACGCCCCAAGGTGTTACAGGATGTCTTCCTCCTGACGTTCTTCCTTCTCCACCTCCGTGAGGATGGTCAACAGGATTCATTACTACACCACGTACTTTTGGTCTATTACCTAAATATCTATTCCTACCAGCCTTTCCTAGTTTCATATTTTTATTATCAGGATTTGATAAAACACCAATTGTTGCAAGAGCATTTTTATTTATTAATCTAATTTCTCCTGAAACTAATTTGAGCTGAACATTTACATCTTCTTTAGAAATTAATTGTGCTGAGGTACCTGCAGATCGCGCAAGTTGTCCACCTGCCCCAGGTTTAATTTCTATGTTATGAACACTTGATCCTACTGGTATGTTCTTTAGTGGCAAAGTATTACCATCTTTAATTTCAACAGCATCTCCTGAAATAACCTTGTCTCCGACTTTCAATGTTTTGGGCGAGAGAATGTATCTGTATTCACCATCCTCATACTTTAACAAGGAAATAAATGATGATCTATTGGGGTCGTATTCGTTTCTAATCACCTCTGCACTGATGTTAAATTTATTTCTTTTAAAATCTATCTCACGGTATTTTCTTTTTACTCTTCCGCCAATTCTTCTAGAGGTAATTCTGCCTTGATTATTTCTACCGCCAGAGGATTTAATCGATTTAGTGAGAGATTTAAATGGAGACTCATTAGACAAATGTTTTTTTGATACTAAAACTGTACCTCTTTGGCCTGGAGTATTAGGTTTAAGTTTTATTAACATTATTTAATCTCCAATGATGAATCTATTGTATTACCTTCAACAAGTGTAACTATTGCTTTTTTTTGATCTTTTTTATAACCTAAAGAACCTTTAAATGATTTTAACTTACCTCTAATTATAAGAGTATTAATTTTTTCCACTTTCACCTTAAAAATATTTTCTACTGCCAATTTAATCTCATGAGAACTAGAATTTTTAGAAACAATAAAACTATATTTATTAAATTGATTCAGATTTGTTGATTTTTCTGTCATAATTGGACTTTTAATAATACTAAGAGATCTTTCATTAGAGATAATTTTTTTTATTTTTTTCATGATAACCTCTTAGAAATTTTTTCTATTGATTTTTCTTCGATAAAGATTTTTTCATACGAGATAATATCTTTTACATTCATTCCATTATGACTAAGGGTTTGAACCCTAGGTAAATTAGCAGATGCTTTCCTAAAATTTTCATTGACTGCCTCATCACCATAAAGAAAAAGTGCTGAAGTAAATTTAAATTTTTCGAGTTTAATATTTAGAAGTTTTGTTTTATGAGAGTCAATTTCAAAAGAGTTTATAAAAATTATATTATCTTCAGACATTTTAGAAGATAAAGCTGATTTTAATGCTAGAGCTTTTTCTTTCTTATTTAAAGAAAAAGAATGATCTCTATTAACTGGTCCCATAGAAACGGCGCCACCTCTAAAATGAGGAGGCTTACTACTACCTTGTCTCGCATTTCCTGTTCCTTTTTGAGAAAAAGGTTTTTTAGATCTTCCGCTTACTTCAGATCTTGATTTTACCTTATGAGATCCCTGGCGTGATTTTGCATTTTGATACCGAATATACTGATGAATAATATCAGGAAAAGTTTTTAAACAAAAAATATTGTCATTAATTTCTATGTCTTTTATTTTTTTATTATCAATACTAACCAAATCTTTTTTCATAGCTAACTCTTTTTAATTGCATCTTTAATAAACAAAACGGAATTTTTTTTCCCAGGTACGGAACCTTTTAAAATCAATAAACTATTGTCTTTATCAATTTCTATGACCTGTAAGTTTTGTGTTGTGACTTTTTTTGCACCCATATGACCTGCCATTTTTTTTCCTTTAAAAACCTTGCCTGGATCTTGATTTTGACCAGTTGAGCCGTGAGATCTGTGTGAAATAGATACACCGTGCGAGGCTCTTAATCCACCAAAATTATGCCTTTTCATAGCACCGGCGAAGCCCTTACCTATTGAAGTAGAAGTAACATCAACAAATTGACTTTCTTTAAAATGAGATACATCTAAACTAGATCCAACTTCAAGAATATTTTCAGAGTCAACTCTAAATTCTTTAATTATTTTTTTAGGGTTAATCTTTAAATTAGCGAATAATTTTTGTTGAGGTTTTTTTACTTTCTTTATTTCTTTTTTACCATCTATTGATACTAATTGGATTGAATTGTAACCATTTTTATCTTCAGTTTTAACATCTGATACAATACAATCACTTATTTTTAAAATTGTTACTGGAAGAGATTTTCCAGTTTTATCATAGTAAGATGAATTACCTATTTTCGTACCAATTAATCCAGTTCTTTTTACCATACTAAATTTTTATATCTACTTCAACACCTGCAGATAGATCTAATTTCATTAGAGCATCTACTGTTTGAGGAGTTGGATCAATTATATCAATCAATCTATTATGTGTTCTTATTTCAAGTTGATCACGACTTTTTTTATCAACATGAGGTGATTTATTAACAGTAAACTTTTCAAGTCTAGTTGGAAGCGGTATTGGACCTTTAACTTTAGCGCCAGTTCTTTTAGCCGTATTAATTATATCTCCAGTACTACTATCGAGAAGCTTATTATCAAAAGCCCTTAATCTAATTCTAATATTTTGAGATTCCATTATGCTAACTTTGCCTTTACTTCATCTGCAACATTTGATGGCACCTGCTCATAATGATCAAACTGCATTGAGTAATTTGCTCTACCTTG
>MDTC01247083.1_pt1 | contig 13449 bp, 6 predicted proteins | sample 811181 | NCBI WGS metagenome assembly MDTC01 (sample SAMN05326644, study PRJNA326480) | marine metagenome | isolation source: seawater | place: Pacific Ocean: North | collected 2011
TCAGCCCCCGAATACCGCCAACAAAATCTATCCGCTTGTCGCGCCGTAAGTCGGTTATACCGAGAACAGGATCCAATACATGATTGGAAAGAATCGTAACGTCAAGGGCGCCAATGGGGTCGTCATCGTCCCATACCTCCTCCTTCGCCCGGAGCAGGAACCAATTGCCCTTCAGGTAAAGGCCGAACTCCCGCATACCCGAAGGCCGACAAGCTCCAGTCGGCGAAGGCCTCACATCGAAGGAAGTTTCCAACTTTGCCAGAAACTCTTCCTCTGAAAGACCGTTAAGATCAGTAACAACTCGATTGTAGTCGAAAATCTGCAACTGGTCCTCCGGAAAGAGCACGGCTAGGAAAAAGTTGTATTCTTCCGACCCATCGTGGTCCGGATTGGCCTCTCGTCGCTCTTTGCCCACTCGGGCCGCCGCAGCCGTGCGGTGATGCCCGTCGGCCACATAAAGAAAAGGCACATCCGAAAAAAGACACTGCAGACGAGACACCTCCTCGGAATCCGAAACGATCCAGAATTCGTGCCTGATGCCATCCTCGGAAGTAAAGTCGTATACAGGAACGCCGGAAAGTTGCTCCAAAACAAACCCGTCGATGGCTTCGTTCCCGCGGTAGGAAAAGAAAACAGGCTCGGCATTCGCATTCAGAGTTTTCACATGCCGCACCCGATCGTCCTCCTTCACGGGGCGAGTAAGCTCGTGCTTCTTTATCCTGCCGTCGTAATACTCATCCACCATACAGCAGCCCACAACCCCCGTCTGGGAACGACCATCCATGGTCAGCCTATAGAGATAGTAGCTGGGCTCTTCATCCCGCTTCATATGCCCAAATTCCAACAATCGTCCAAAATTCTCCCTGCCCTTGGCATATACCTCGTCTCCGTAGGGATCGACGTCGGCCGGCAGGTCTATCTCAGGTTTCACAACATGAAGGAAGGATAGCGGGCAGCACGCCGCCTCCACGCGAGCCTCGGCCGAATCAAGTACGTCGTACGGACGCGACGCAACCGCCGCAACGTTGTCGGAAAGAGGACGAATCCCTCGAAAAGGTCGAAAAGTAGCCATTGGAGAAAAGTAATAGAGAGTTTTGCGGAAGTCGGCAATTTTTACCACTCCCATGAGTAAAAAAACTCCACAACCAACCATTCGCCGCCGAAAGGTCAATGTGTAAGAGAAACAAAACAAAAGAAAGTTGCCGATATCGAAATCCGAAAAAAAGGCTTCCAATCAATGCCGGCAATGATCGAGGACATAGAGTATTCTTCCCCCCCTTGCGTAGGCCATTACTATACGTATCCGCCCTTGCGATCCCATCAAATCATTCGCGAGGTACCGATCAGCCATCGCCTTGAGCATTGCGGGCAACCCGTATTTCCAACAGTTGGGGAAGCGTCCCGCGTCTTAGCTCATTAATGTTAAGGAGGATGAGCAAATCTGCGTATCGTTCCACCTCAACTTTCCCATGAGATTGTTTCGGTTGTTCGACCATTGACTAATCATTACGCTTAATTGGTTCGAACACTCATCCATCCCATGCTCCGTCATGTTCTCGCACTGGAAAAACGACAATTACTACTTGGCCGGCTCGTAGGCATAGCAACGCAACTCAATACCTTCACTACATCCCAACTAAGAGCGAGGCTAATCCTTAGGCACGAAACCGAAAGCAACTCCACGAGTCGAAGTAAAATCTATGCCAACCTCTAATTCCTAAAAAAATAATCAAATGAAGGGTGAACCTGCTCTTTCTGGAAGTGCATGACAACCCAGGAGGCAACACTTGAACTCCATCATAAGAATCATGATTTTCCAAGCTAAAGGAACGCAGAGACAAAAACGGAAGATGTAAGCCGTTTACGATTGGGGGACTTGTGCGGGCCCAGCCTGCACCGAAGGTAGGTAGCGGTAATAGACCTCGAGGGAAAGAGTAGCGATGGCAGTGGTGATGACACGCCCCATCTGCTTGGAATGATTACCGTGCTTGTAGTCCCAACTTCCTTCATCTCGTCCGCCTTTAACTTGACGGTCGATAAGGATTTCGCGCATCAAGGGATTCCACTTTTCCCAGACTTCCCCCTTATTGACGTAAGAACTGAGAGTACCGTAATACCAGTAGTAATAGTCGGCCTGATTACCCTTGTTTTTCGGGAGATGTTGCAGCATGTGATCGGCTGATTCCTTCATTCGCGGGTGACTCGAATCCATTGTTCCGAGAATTTGCTGGGAGAACATTCCCTCCGCGACCATGGCCGAAGTCTTGAACCCGGCTCGATCATAACCATAGATGCCTTTTTTGCTACCGGCTGAGACTCGGTCCAACCATACGCCCGCAAGTCTGAGAGATTCGGAAGGTATCTCTATCCCGGCCAAGTCCGCGCTTTTAAGCGCCATCAGTTGCCAGCCCGAAACCGAAGTATCCATACGTTTGGACTTCGGACGATAGTCCCAAGCTCCATGGCTCTTATTCTGGGCGGCAACAACGAAATCAACCGCTTGCTGCAAGGTTTCCCGCAGGGACGGATCCTTGGTCAGCCCGTAAGCTTCGGCAAGAGCGAGAGTGGCTACGCCATGATCGTACATTCCGTTGTGTTGACCATTGGTAAAATCACCTTTCTTGGCTTGATCCATCAACCATTGAACGCCCTTCTCCACAGTCTCGCGATAAGGACCATCCTTGTTGTGCTTTGCTCCCCACCCGAAATAGCAAAGAAGAGCAAAGGAGGTCGAAGCTATGTCGTGGTTTTTCTGCCCTCCGTGCTTGTGTATCGCCCAACGCCCATCTTTCTCCTGATGGCGGCTAAACCAGTCTAAAGCACGTGAAACAGCCTCCTCGCTTTCCTTAGTTCCCCCCAATCTCTCGAGAACCCGTGCGCGTTGCTTCGGATCGCGTAGGATGTAAGGTTTATCGGTAGAAGGCTTGCTCTCGAGAGCAAGTTTCGGAGAAGTGCCCGAGAGAGGTAGTCGAAGACTTATGGGGTTGGACAGTTTAGGTCCGGATACATTTGGCAAGGAAGAAGCTAAACGAAACTTAGGAAGTTTGAGAACCGCGGAGTTGGTCGACCTCAATCCAGTAAGCGTCGCCAGTCCGGATGGCGCGGCAAGGGGGCTGGAGGTAACCGCGGACAAGGCGGCAAGCTTGTCCACACCGGAATCAGTGGCGATCGCGGCAATTTGAGCCTCGACCGGGCCACCTGAAATGTCTCGGGCGTTCTCCAAAGTAATCGGGGTAGTCATTTGGCTCACTTTGGGACCGTCGGCTAGTGGCGACGGTTTGTTGCGAAACGCGGCGAGAGAGTCTGATACGGGTGCTTCCGAGAGAGCAAGGGTCACCTTTTGATTGGCGGCCGAGACCTTGCTGATTGTTCCGTCGGGGATTACGGTCGTCGCCACGGCGGTGGGTTCAGCACTGTCGGAGGCATTGGCCGAACCAGCCAAGGCAGCAGCCTTCGCAATGGAAGAATCGGTGGAGGGTGGAGCGACGTTAGGTACATCTTCCACCTTTTCCACTTCAGCGCGCCCCTCGAGGCTAACAGTAAAGGATGATTGAGCAGGCGATTTATTTTCGGTCAGCGGAATGCTGGAAAGGTTTTCCAACTTATCTGACTCCTCACGGGTATTCATGGGAGTCACGATACTATTCAGAACCGATACAGCCTTAGCCAGTTCACCTCCACTGATCTCAGTCGAGGCTTTCTCGGGTAGGGCCTCGGACTCGGTATTCGGAGAAAAGGGGGCGGCCTTGGCGACAGCGGAGTCGGCGGAAGGAACGGTAACATCGGGGGTATCATCGCCCTTTTCCAATTGGGTGCGACCTTCGAGCTTGAGGGCAAGTGAAGACTGAGATGTGCTGTTGTTCTCGGACAAAGGAAGCTGAGAAAGGTTTCCCAGCTTATCCGATTCCTCACTTGCGTTCTTGGGGGCTTCCACGCTCTTGAGAGCGGACTCGGCCATAGCCAACTCCCCGCCACGTATCTCCGCCACGGCTCGCTCGGGCGAATCGCTGGCCTCCGCATTTGGCGACAGATCGGCAGCCTTGGCGACAGACTCATCCGAAGTGGGTGCCTGTACTTGAGGCACGTTTTCAGCCTTTTCAATTTGTCGATCACTCTCGAGAGTAACCTCGACTCGGGACGAAGACTCGGCAGGCTTCAATTCGATATCGGTAACCTTGGACAATTCCTCGGGTGTTGGTTGCGATAGAGATTCGGGAGCTTCAACAGGTTGAACGGCCGAAGTGTCGGCCAGCTCGACCTGTTCTTGAATCTTGAGGCTCGGAGCTTTCTCGGCAATGTCCTCAAGTTGCTCGATGGGGGTATTGGACCGACTGGTCGGTGCGACGTCGCTGAACTCGAGAAACTTTGGTTCCGCCTGAGCCTCCACAGGTTCGGACTGTTCGAGACGGAAGGTGGGGAGCACAAAAGAAAGGGCCTTGAGAGGTTGCGTCTCGGGTTTTGAAAGGGTCTCGGCGGGAAGCTCAACCGGGTTGGGAGGAGTCGGAACCTCCATTCGGATAGCAGGTTGATTCTCAACGACAAAGGAGTTCTCGATCGGCTGAGTGGAGGGAGCTTCGGCCGCTTCGGTTGGCACTTCGACGGGTTCGACGTATTGACGAACAACTTCGGCCTCCTTCGATTCCTGGACCTCGGGCAGTTCCGTCGTCTCCTCTCGGATATCGAGAGCCTCCTTCTCCATCGCGAGGGCATCGACGTCAAGATTAGCCTCCATAATGGTCGCCTCTTTCATCTCGATGACTTCCTGGACCAACTCCTTGAGGCTAAACAGAAGAGCAAGCACCACGTGAAAGATTACGGAACCTATCATGCATCGGGCACGAAGACCGACCTCTCCCATCTCCTTGGCTTTAGCCCATTTGTGAAGGAGATAATAAAGAGCTGCCATACTGGCGAGAAGGAGAAGCAACCACCACTTCATGCTGTCCAGAAAATGCCAAAAGCCCCCTGCGGAATTCTCATCCAACCGCATGGGGGCGACTTCGCGAGCAACCGTACGGAAGATGCCAAAATGACGCACACCGGACGGGCGAGCGAGGTCAGCCGTTCGATCAGAGCTAAAAAGTAATCGGTGCCCCTCCATGGTCAGGGCGGGGTCCATGTCGTCAAAGGCGCTATTTACGGGGATTCCAAGATTTTCAGGAGGAAGAATTTCACCCTCGTATACTCGACTTCGGTAAAGATCGTAGCCCCCTTCCCCACCCTTGCGGTCTGAACTAAAGTAGAGGAAATCCCCACGAGCGCTGAGTGAGGTCTGACCCTCGTTGAAAGTAGTGTTGAGAGCATGAACTCGCTCAGCAGGATCAAAATTGGGAGTAGTGGAAACTTCTTCTCCCGCCGCCGCAAAGCGAGCGGAAAAAAGATCGTAATCCTCCTCAAAGCGAAGTTCACGAAGGGTCCCCATCCATGCGTCTTTCTCTTTTTCGGTCAAGGCACGCTTGGGCCTGTTGGAAGAATAATAAAGTTGGCCCGAAAAATCATGGAAGGCAGGATCATATTCGTGAAAGGCGGAATTTATGTTTTCGCCTAGGTTTTCGGGATCGCCCCAAGCTCCATCGCTTCCACGAGGAGAAACCCAAAGATCAAAGCCGCCAAGACCACCCTCGCGATCGGATACGAAGTAAAGAAGTTTCCCATCGGGAGTGAGAGCAGGTCCGATTTCAGAGGATACGGTGTTCAGCTCATCAACGGGACGAGGATTCGTCCATGCCGTCCCGTTCCACTCCATGGTCCAAAGGTCGGCTCCTTCTCCCGGGCGACCCTTTACGAAAACTAGAGAAAGGTTGTCCGCCGTGACCGTGGGGTCGTAAAAATCCTCCGACTTGTTGAGGTCGAGAGAAATCGGCGAGGGAGTCTCCCAGACTATGTCACGCAACTGCGCCCAATCGGCATCCTGACGCACCGCCACGCCATCAACGTAAACGTTTGGCTTGAAGAGTCCCCAAACCAGCAGAGCGATAAGCACGGTTGCGATGCTTCCGAAAATCCACAGGCGCTTCTTGTCGCTGGCGAAAGATCGCCAAGCGACCAAGGCTTGCTCCCTCCAATCGGAAGACTTCACCGAATGTTGCGGTTCTTCGCTCATGAACTCAGATTCAATTGGCGGCAGAAAGCTTGTACTGGTAACCGATATTGGCGTCGTTGAAACCGACTTCCTTACAGCAAGCCATGGCCATGGCGACTGCTTCGTGATAGGCTTTCCGATCACCGCGTAAAAGTACCTTCTGCCCCGCGTTGGATTCGAGGGCACGAGTCAGTTCTTCTCGCATGGCAGCCAAATCCATCGTTTCGTGGCGTTGCGTCACGGGGTTGTTCACCAAGTAGGATCCGTCGGCATGCACATTGATGGTAATCGTCTTTGGCTTGGCACTCAGACTAGAAGGAGCCATCGAGCTTTCGGGCAGGTTTACCGACTGGTCGGTTTCCTCTTCCGTGAATGTCGCGGTTGCGAGGAAAAATATGATCAGAATGAACATGACATCCAACAGGGAAGAGATGTTGATGACATTATCATCCGAAGATTCATCTCGGTCGATTCTCATAGCTTTCTCGGGTTGGGGATTGAAAAGGGTCCTAGTTTAAACAGCCGCGACGGCAGACTTGGCTGATGGGGGCTTAGACTTTGCTCTTGGTTTTTTCGCAGAAGACTTTTTGTCGCCGGACCCATTTCCTCCAACATGCTCGAGGAAATCCACGGCAACGTCGTCGATCTCGTCCACAAGGGAATCGATTTTTCCAGTTAGGATCTGATGACATATTAAAACCGGAATCGCCAAGGTGAGACCTGCGGCAGTGGTCACGAGCGCTTCATAAATTCCGGTAGCAAGAGTATCGGCCTTTCCCGCACCTGCTGCGCTTGCAGCCTGGAAGGCGCCAATCATCCCATAGACCGTACCGAGCAAGCCGAGCAGGGGGGATATGGTTGCAACAGCAGAAAGCGGGCGCACCTGTCGTTTCATTTTGCCGACCTCGCGAGCACCAGCATCTTCGATCGCTTTTTCAATGACTTCATCCCCTTTTCCAATTTTAGGAATGCCGGCCTTGAATATTCGAGAAACGGGACCACCGACTTGCTCGCAATAAGCCAAACCGCTGTCGACGTCGTCACCTTTCGCACCCAAGCTTTCTCGCAATTTGGAACGAAATCCGGATGGAAGCAATTGATCTCGGCGGAGAGCCAGAAACTGCCAAATGGCAACGTAAACGGCCACAACCGAACAAAGGCCGATGGGGATCATGAGCATACCACCTTTTGCAATGAGATTGAGAAGTGTTTGGGATTCAGGCTGAGTTTCAACCGCGTTGGCAGCTTCGGCTGCTACGTCTCCTTGAGCGAGAAGATCGAACCCAAAAGGCATAGCGACAAACGACATGGCGCAAACGAAGAGGGAAAGAGGAAGGCGGTAATTATTCATGGTATGAGTTCTTCGGATTATTTCGCATAAAAGAGAAAATTTCATGAACCGATCTTGGCGATTAGGCTCTTAGCGGCGGAAGCAGCTGTTGTCTCGGGGTATTTCTTCACGATTTGCTCGTAATTGGCCTTGGCTTTTTGAAGTTCGCCCTTGGCTTCTAGAGCTTTCCCCATCTCAAGGAGTGCTCGGGAAGCCCATTTCGGGTAGGCGTAATTCACTTCCACCTTAACAAAGGCCTTGATGGCGTCGTCGTATGCCTTGGATACCAATTGGCACTCGCCTATCTGGAATTGAGACCGAGCAGACGTTTCGTCTCGATCACCTGTAGCGAGTACTTCTTGGTATCGCTTAATCGCGTCGGGATAACGGTTTTGATTTTCCAATGCCCATCCGATTCCAAAACGGGCTCTTTGAATAAAATCACTGGTACTGTAGGTACGAAGGAACTCCTCGTAACAACGTTGGGAGTCCGGCCAGCGATTAGTAAGGCCCTCGGTCTCCCCTTGACGAAGGAGAGCTTGCTCATGAAGCCCATCCTCGGTTTTACCGGCTTTGGCAACTCGGAGAAAATGCTGCCTAGCCGGCTCGAAATCCTTCATGCGCAGACGAGCCTCCCCTGCCTGATAGGAGGCCATGACCAATTTCTCGGACTTTGGGTTGAGAGCGATCATATCCTCGAAGGCTTTGGCCGCGGTCTGATCCTCACCCATATTAAAACGATTCCAACCAACTCGATAGAGCACACGCTCCTTTAGGTCAGGGCGAGTAGCTTTCGGCAAAAGTTTCTCTAGACGAGCAACGGAGACAGCATACTCCTTCGCTTCGAATTCGAGTTCGGCTAACTCGAAGCAAACATCGAGAATGAGATCCCCATTGGGGAACTCGGAAACAAGAGACTCGTAAAACTTGCGTGCGCCTTGAGGCCTCTCAAGACCTTTTTCACACCATGCGGACTCATAATAGGCACGTTCGCGCAAGGGTGAAGACTTGTCGCCCGCAAGAACGCCTTGAAAACGCTTCAAAGCATCGGCGAATCCCTCCTGGCGAGCGAGGGTGACTCCCAAGTAAAAGTGAGCCTGCCCTGCTTTGGCATGGGTCGGGAACTTCTTCAGGAACCCGTCAAGCACGGGTTTGGCCTTGGCGAACTCCTCTTCGAGGGCAAGTAGTTTGCCGTATTGAAGGGTGGCATCGGAAGCCAAATCGTGTCCGGCGTACTTTGTCGATAGAGTTTGAAAGCGAGCCAGCGCATCCGCTTGATTCCTCTCGGCTAGGGATAGGTAACCGAGAAAGTAAATGGCATGCGGGGCAAACTCGGATTTCTCAGCAGACAAAAGGATCTTCTTTGCCTCGGCAAATTGTTTGGCTTCGTAAAGAAGCCGCCCAAGCTCAACAGAAGCATGGGCCGCATGCTCCTCCTTGCCGTGCTTGGCGAGCATCTGTCGCAAGGTTTGTATCGCACCATTAACGTCACCATCGTTCTCTCGGGATTTCCCTAGCTTAAAAAGGGCTAAACCCACATTGGGGTCCTTCGGTTGGAATTGGGCAAAAGTCTGGAATTGAACAACGGCTTTTTTCCAATTTTCTTGATTATAATAACAATCTCCTGCGACAAATCGAAGTTGAGCAAAAGCAGGCTCCTTAGGGTTCTTATTCAGCAAAGGTTCCAACATGGACAGAGACTCCGGCCACTTCTTTTCTTGATAACGGATTTGGCCTATGCGAAATCGTACCACGTCTTGTCGGTCTGGGGCGATGCCCTTAACTTTGAGCAGGCTTTCGTACGATACGACCGCCTCGCCAAACCGTTCCAACAGAAAGAGGTTTTCTGCTCGGAGGAAAAGAACTTCGGGGGCATTCTCATCAACTTTGTGACTTGAAAGGAAGACTTCGCATCGCGTTAAACTATTGGCGTAGCTCTTAGTTTGATGAAGAGAATATGCCTCCATCCAAAGAGAGTTGGCGGCAAGCGGACCCTTTTTGCCCACCTTTGCAAATATGGGAGCAGCCTCGTCAAACTTGTCCCCCTGCATGAGTGCAGTGGCGTAATCGTAACGAAGGTCATCGCCTAGTTCACCTTCACCAAAACGGTCAACAATCGGCTTCAAGACCTGCTGGGCATTGGCGAAATCCTTGTTTCGCAAGTGCGACCTCCCCAGCCAAAGTCCTGCCTCGGCACCGATTTCGGAATCTCCCACAAGTCCGACTAGAGCTTTTACGGCATTGTTAAGGTCTTTTTTCTCAAGATACGACCGGCCAAGGTAAAGATTTGCCCGAGCAACTAACTCGGAGCTCTTGTTTTTCTTAACAAAATCGTCTAATTCACGGATGGACTGATCGTAATTCTCATCCAGAAAGTATACGTAACCGAGCCTGTAATTGGCTTCAAGAGAACGATCTCCGTCTTGCTTGCGAGCTTGATCATAATACTTTACGGCATTCTTGTAATCCTTCTCCTGCCGAAAGCACTCGGCAAGCAGGAAGGAAACATCCTGAGCAAAATCAGCGGGAGTGTCCTTATCCTTCACCAATCGGTCAAGAATGGTCTTGGATCCGAGGAAATCCTTCAATTCGAAACGAGCCAGAGCTCCCTGAAGGGAACAACGGTGAGCAACCGAAGACTTTGGTGCTCTACGATAAGCCTCATCGGTCGCCTTTACGACTTGCTCCCACTTACCTTGATTGTACAGTGCCTCGGCATAACCTGCATAAGCATCCGCTAAGTGAGCAGGATTCTTGTCTCTGGCAATAGTCACGGAGAAAGCCTTTTCCGCATCGGCATGCTTACCAAGACTTAGCAGACAATTGCCTCGGAAGTTGTGAATTGGTGCGAGGGCAAGAATTTCTCGATTGCTTGCAATTCGGGCAAATACGGGTTCAGCCTCCACTGCTTTGCCCGCTTGTAAGAGGCACAGCCCTAGTCCCAAATTGGCAAAGGGGACCTTTGGATGCTTGGCATGTTTGCTAATAAAGGAGCGGAACTCATCCACCGCTAACTCGTATAACCCACGATTGTAAAGAGCGTTAGCGCTAAAATATAGGTCAAGGGCAGGATCCTTTTTTGCATTAACTTGACCGTAAATAGAAAAGACAAAAGAACTTAAAGGCAGAATCCAAAATACAATAAAAGAAAGACGAAAGTTAATCACCAAGCGATCCATGGGTTTAGGTTAAAGAAGGCAATATTCACTAAAGCAGGAATTCGATCTTTAATGAAAAAGAGGAGGGTTCCTCTTTTACAAACCAAAACTAACGGGTATTAAAAAAAATCCAGAAGAGAGACACAAAACCGATCGGTCCAGTTTGCTAAACTGAAAATTAATTTCCTGCGGTCGAAACAGGTTGAGGCGGAGGGTTCTTTTGCTGCTCGGCTTGTCCTGCTTTTTTGGCTTTTAATTGCGCCATGAGTTGCTTAGCAGAGTTTGCCACCAAGGCCCCCTTAGCCGGCGTCGCCGCTGCTGCTGCCGCTTTGTTCGATGACTGCATTTCCTCAAGGATCTCTTTTCTGAGAATAGCTATTGAACGAGGAGCGGATATTCCGATTTTAACGGAATCACCCTCGATCTTGGTAAGAGAAATCTCGATGTTTTCTCCAATGATGATGGATTGATCGATTTTTCGGGAAAGAATAAGCATTTCGTCAACTCCGCTTGCAGAAACGAAGGCTATGCCTCGGAATCGCCCACATCGATCATGTGGCGAGCCGAGAATTCCTCGTGGTTATTAATGATGCATTGCTTTGCCTCGAGCGTTTTGCGGTTGAGGATAATCGGGCCCACTAAATTTAAGGAAATCTTACCGGGATGTTCGGAAGAAATCGTAACAATATTAAGAATCATGGTGTCCTCGGCACCTGTAATACCAAGAATTTGAATGTCGGCGTCAGATATTTCTACAGAATAATTCTGAACGATGCCGCCCGGTTCGAGGACAACGAAAGCCAAACCGTCTTGCACTTGTTCGCGCAACCACATGAAGGGGAGTTCTTCCTTGTCAAAAACAAGTTCCATGGAGCGGATATCGGGGAAGCCAAACAATCCCTGAGGCAAAGAGACTTCGTTGCGAGTTACAGGTTCCGCATCCGAACTAATGGGCAATTCATCTTTAAGATTTAATTTCACGGGCAGGGCGGGTTAATCACTTGATCTATTAGAAAGAGGGTGTGGAAAGACATCCTAGATATAATTAAGTAAGGAGGTGTTCATTATTTGGGCTCCGACTTGAAGTGCTGCTTGATAAGATGTGGAAGCCTGCATCAATCTCATAATGGCTTCCGACACATCAACGTCCAGATCCCTAGACACTCGTTCGTTGAGTTCCATGTAATACTCTTCATCGTGTGACTTGACTGTCTCCATACGCACCATTTTGGACGCCAGTTCTCCCATGTTGTCTATGACCTGTTCCTCCAAGGAGATGAGCTTTTGATTGGCAAGTTCTACCTCTGCGGCATAACTTGATGGCTTAGCACTACGAAGAGCTTCCCTCAAATCAACAAGAGCAGATACAACTCCTCCCAATTTCTCGGTTCCTCCATCTTTGGCTTCTAGCAGTGAAGAGATCTTGCTTTCATGACCTATGTAAAATTCAGAGTTTGTTTTAGAACCGTTGTAAGAAACATCTACAATGGAACCATTTTCATCACGGTGTTCGACAAAGGAAGTCGAACCTGTTGCAAAGGAATAAAAATCACCTTTTTGCGGACCAGCGGGAATGCCTGATGGCATAGTTTGTGAATTAAAATCGAATCCTGCAACAGTCCAAGTTCCTGGCGATGAGGTATCTTGCTCCCAAAGGACTTTGACATCCATTTCGGACCCATTGGGAAGTAAGACTTTAGCGTTGTCGAAACTCGGAGGAAGCACCTTGCCTCCGGCTGAAGTTCCAGAATAGTAACGACCTGGCTCAACTACTCTCAATCCTGCAATGAATCCATCGGCGTCAATTACGGCGCTAGCTTTTGCCGTTGTACCGCTAGTTCCCGCAGATGGAAAAGATACGGTAGGCAAACCATCGTTTTCCACAGAAAACTTAATCACATGGCCAAGGGGTTTATCAATAGGTAACCAAGCAGAATTCGAGATTCTGGCGCCAGTTGCCTTATCAAACATAAACTCGTCAGAAGGCAAAACCGCGTACTCCGACGAGGTACTGGGGTCACGGGAAAGATTATCCCAATTGCTTTTGTTCCCTTGATAATACTGCCCGTTATAATGAACAATTTGCCCTTTATCATAAATTTTGGAGGGAGACCAATCAGTTCCTTGCTGAATTATCCGAGCAGGCACAAGGTGAAGAGAAGCTGTTCCACTCGGACTAAATGATGCGGACTGACTGGCATCCAAGGTTAAATCAGCGTTGGCGACATAATATAAACCATCGGTGGGGTCATGTAGGAACTCACCGGTTTTTAGCGAAAGAGGTCTACCTGAAACAAAAGTCTTTTCCTTACCTTCATTCGGCAAATTCTCTCCCAATAGAAAAACCTTACCATCGCTGCTTTGGCTGACCGGAGATAAGCCTGCAATTTTTGGCAAATCGACGTTGGTCGTACCCAAAGGAATGGTAGTATCGGCCGTCGCCACAAAATACTGACCACTATTAGGTTCAAGCACATGGCTCCCTTTCAACAGAGAAAGAGTTTGCGCTGAGTCAAAAGTAAAAGTGGAAGCTGGTGGAAAATCGGAAGTCAGATGCTCCCAGGTGCTTACGTCTTGGCCCGCTTCAACTTTATCCAAAGCAAGATAATAGCGACCTTGACGAGATATCACGGAACCTTGAGAGTGAGACGCATTGGCTTTTCCTGCCTGTGCTCCGACTTGAGAAACATCTCGAGAAAAATTACCCTTGAGAAAGACCCCGGAAATCACCTCTCCATCTTGTTGTGGAGAAGCAAGATAAAATTCTTGATTACTTGAATCAAATGAAACTAGACCCTTGCCGCTTTCAGAACCTTTAGCATCAAACTTAGGGATGGCATAGGTAATCTTTTCAATGAGCCTTTGAGTCTCTGTCTGCA
>MDTC01189166.1_pt1 | contig 13448 bp, 11 predicted proteins | sample 811181 | NCBI WGS metagenome assembly MDTC01 (sample SAMN05326644, study PRJNA326480) | marine metagenome | isolation source: seawater | place: Pacific Ocean: North | collected 2011
CAAGAGCAAGTGACCAGACTGAAAATGTTAAATTAATAGTTGAATTTTAAGGAGTATAGATGCCTTCATCTACCGATTTTAATGTATCACCATATTATGATGATTTTGCCGAGAATAAAAATTTTCATAGAGTTTTGTTTCGACCAGCATTTGCTGTTCAGGCAAGAGAACTAACTCAATCTCAATCAATATTACAAAATCAACTTGAGAGATTTGGAGACCATGTCTTTAAACAAGGTGCAATGGTCATACCTGGTCAGTTATCAATTGACACAAATTTTCATGCTATAAAATTAACTTCAAAATCAGCATCAAGTTTAAGTGATTATTTAAATTCAACACTTACAGGTGGTTCATCAGGTGTTCAAGGTTTTGTAACTAAAGTTGACGTAACTGATGGTACAGACCCAGATACACTTTATATTCGATATACAAAAACTGGTACAGATAATGCAAAAACTGTTTTTGATGACGGTGAAACTTTAACATCATCAGCAGATGGTAGTCCTACAGTTGTAGTTGCCACCTCACACATAGGTGCGGCTGCCCAAGTACAAGCAGGTGTTTATTACTTTGATGGATTCTTTATAAGAAATGATGAAGAAATAATTGTACTAGATAAGTATACTAACTCATCATCTTATAGAATAGGTTTTACAATAACAGAAAGTTTTGTAACACCTACTGACGATAGTTCATTAAATGATAATGCAACAGGTTCATCTAACGAGTCAGCACCGGGTGCCCATAGATTTAAAATACAACTAACACTAGCAAAGAAAACCATAGCATCTACAGAAGATGCTACATTTTTTGAAATCGCAAGAATAGTTAACGGTGATATTAAAAGACTGGTAAGAAGCACAGAGTATGCCGTGCTAGAAGATAATTTAGCAAGAAGAACATTTGATGAGTCAGGTCATTACACATTAGAACCTTTAAAAGCAGAAGTAAGAGAGCATTTAGCAAGTGGGTCTAATAGAGGTATTTTTTCAGTAAGTAATAGTGGTGATGCAACTAAACTTGCTATTGCATTTGACCCTTTCAAAGCATACGTTAGAGGTTATGAAATTGACAACATAGCAACAACTTTTGTACCCGTAGATAAAGCAAGAGATTTTGATTCAGAAAATAATCACAAAACAAGATATGACTTAAAGAATTTTATAAACGTAAATAATGTTTACGGTCAACCAGATATTACTTTCGTAACAGGTGATGTTGAAGCATTTAAAACATTAACTCTTTTTGATACAAAAACAAGTGCAAGAGGAACACTTCAAGCATCTGTAGGTGTAACTGTTCCTGAAATTGGTAGAGCAAAGACTAGAGGTTTTGAATATATTGCAGGAACGGAAACTAATGATATCTATGCAGGAACTTCAGCAACTATTTTTAGACATTATCTTTTTGATATTGAAATGTTTCAAAGAATTAGTATACCAACATCTGTATCATTTACTACAGGTGAAAAGTTAACAGGTGCATCAAATGGTGGAACTGCAATAGTTCAATCAGTAACAGAAACAAAGAGTGCTACTATAACATCAATAACAGAGTCAGGCACAGATATTGAAGGTGCTTTCACAGCTGCAGTTTGTACATTATCAAGTCATGGTTTTAAAGATGGTCAACAAGTTACTTTATCAGGTGGAAGTTATAACGTAGATAGTGCTTCTGTATCAAGTGATACCATTTATACATTAAAAAATACCACTACAAATACTTTTGAGTTATTTGATGCGTCAGGTTCAAGTGCTGTAAACGTAACTTCGTTTTCATCAGGTCCTACCGTAGCACATACAGTAATTGTCGTAAGTGATGTACAAAGATTTTTTGAAGCAGGAGAAATTATTAATGGTGCTACATCAAGTTCTACAGGTACTATTCAGTCAGATAGATATGGATATAAAGGTGTTAGAGTAGCAGACATATCTCAAGTGAAACAAATTGGTATGTCAGGTTCACCAAACTATACTGCTGATGTTGATTTAACTTCTACTTATGGTGATAACTTAACCATTACCGGTAATATTTCTGTAGCAAACAGTGGCACTGCTGTTACAGGTTCTGGTACAAATTTTAATACACAATTAAAAATTGGTGACCAAATTACATTTACAAATGATGCCGGCACAAGTGTAACTGGTTCTGTAAAATTTATTGAATCTAACACCTCATTAACTTTAGCAAGTGCAGTTGGAAGTGCAGACGTTTCTACTGCTAAAATTGTAACAAGACAAAGAGGTAAATTACAAAATCCTGAAAATAATACTAACATATTTAAATTACCTTTTGATACAATTAAAACATTAAAGACAACTGCAAACGGTGCCGTAACAGATACTAACTTTAATATAAGAAGAAACTTTGTAGGTACTTTATCATCTAACGGTGATTTATCAATTACAACAGGAACTAATGAAACTTTTGCATCATTAAATAATGATGACTTCTCAGTCACAGTAATGTCAACAGGTTCTGGTGGAACAGGTGCAGTTGGTGACGTATTAAATGTATCAGGTAACAACCATGAAGGTGATGCTATCTTTACACTCTCTGGTTCACCAACAGGTAGAACATTAACGTTAGATTTCGGTGCAAACTTCAATGGTCATAAAGTAAAAATACTTGCGACAGTTACAAGAAGTGTGGCACCTTCAAAATCAAAAACATTAAATGAAGATGAAACTTTAGCGGTGTCTACTCAAGCAACTATACAGAGTGGTGTTATTAGTTTACAAAAAGCAGATATTAATGCTTTAAATAAAGTTTATATGGCACCAGACTTTGACACAGCTGCAACAACAAGTCATACAGATATAACAGATAGATTTGACTTAGATAATGGTCAAAGAGATAATTACTATGACGTTGGTAGAATTAAATTAAAACCTGGTAAATTAGTGCCCACAGGAAGATTGTTAATTGATTTTGATTTCTTCTCACATGGTACAGGTGACTATTTTGATGTTGACAGTTATTCTGGTGTTGTTGACTATGAAAACATACCTTCATACACATCAGATACAACAGGTGAGATTTTTCAATTAAGAGATTGTTTAGATTTTAGACCAAGAGTTGATGACGCATCAACAATTAATTCAGGAAATGCAGACAGAAGTTTTGACGGTTCAGGTGCATCAGATTGTGATGTTGTAGAATTTAATAACGATATAACTACAGACTTTGAATATTTCTTACCTAGAATAGATAAGATATTCTTAACAAGACAAGGTGATTTTAAAATCTCTAAAGGTGCATCAGCATTAAATCCTGAATCACCTTCCAATTTAGATGGACATTTATATATTGCAGAGATGTTTTTACCTTCATATACTATAAGAACATCTGACGTTATTATATCTCTACAAGAAACAAAACGTTATACTATGAGAGATATTGGTAGAATTGAAAAGAGAGTTCAAAATGTAGAATATTATACTCAGTTATCATTACTAGAGGCAGACTCTAAAGAATTACAAATACAAGATGCAGACGGTTTTGATAGATTTAAAAATGGTTTCGTGGTAGACAATTTTTCAGGTCATAACATTGGTGATGTTGCAAATAAAGATTATAAATTTGCTGTAGATAGAGCAACAGGACAAGGTAGAGGAATTTATTTTTCAGATGCAGTTGAATTAGAAGAAGTAGATGATGATGGTTCTGCAATATTATCAGCAGATAGAACGGATGCTGGTTATACCAAGACTGGTGATTTAATAACATTACCTTACACAGAAGAAGCATTTATTGATATTCCTTTTGCAACTGCCACAGAAAATTTAAATCCTTATGCAGTATTTAATTGGATTGGTGATATAGAATTAGACCCTCCCGTAGATGAGTGGAAAGATATTATAAGAATACCAGATTTAACTGTAAACGTTAGAGGTTCATTTGATAACTTTGCACAAGATAGAGGATTTAATAACCCGAACATAACAAATATACCTTTAGGTACAGAATGGAATGAATGGCAAGATGCTTGGACAGGAAACACATCTGTTTCAAACCAAGGTTGGAATATTGTTAGAAGTACCACAGTGGGACAAACAAGAACAGGTATTCGTTCAACTGCTGTACCTTTAACTGTATTACAAAATTTAGGTGATAGAGTTGTAGGTGTTAATTTTATACCATTTATTAGAAGTAGAGATGTTGGATTTACTGCAAGAGGTATGAGACCAAACACTAGAGTTTATGCTTTCTTTGATAATGTAGATATTAATACTTACATCACACCCACAGGTGGTTCATCAGGTGGCAGTATTGTTACTGACGCAAACGGAACAGCAACAGGAACATTTGCAATACCAGACCCAAATACAGATTCGAATCCAAGATGGAGGTCAGGTAAGAGAGTATTTAGATTAACTTCATCATCAACAGATTCAGAAGATAAAACAGCAGTGGCAACCTCAGCTGAGGCAGATTATGTTGCAAGAGGTTTACAAGAAACAATTAGAAATGTTGTAACATCAACAAGAGAATTACAAATTAGAAGAAATGAAGTTACAAGTACAAGAACAACACAGAGAACAAGTGTTACTGCAAGACCTAGACCTGCTATCCAATTTGGAGGAGGTGGAGGAGCAGGCGGAGGCGCTGGTGGTGACCCACTTGCTCAGTCATTTATGGTTGACAAAGACAATGGTATGTTTGTATCAAGTGTAGAAGTTTTCTTTGCAACCAAATCTTTAACAATACCCGTTAGAGCAGAAATTAGAAATATGATTAATGGTTATCCAGGTCAAGAAGTTTTACCTTTCTCTGTAAAGTATTTAAACCCTTCAGAGGTTAATACAAGCACAGACGGAACAGTAGGTACTAAATTTGTATTTCCTTCACCAGTTTATTTACATGAAGATACAGAGTATTGTTGTATTTGGTATTCTGATTCATTTGACTATACTGCATATATTTGTAAATTAGGTGAAAAAACATTAGATAGTGCAAGAGTTGTATCAAAGATACCAGATTTAGGTATTTTATTTAAATCAAGTAATTATAGAACTTGGACACCATTTCAAATGGAAGATATGAAAATGAAACTGAACAGATGTGTGTTTACTACGGGCACTACAGGTACAGTTACCTTTGCTAATAAAGATATTGCAAGTAAAACTTTAGCAACAAATCCATTGACCTCATTTAATGGTACAGGAACATTAAGAGTTAATCATCCTAATCATGGTATGTTATCAACATCTGATAACGTAACAATTGCCAATGTGGCATCAGGCACATATAATAATATTTCTAATAGTGATATTAACGGAACGTACACTTCAATATCTAATATGACTTTTGATAGTTATGATATTACAAGTAGTGGCACTGCAAACGCAACAAGTGAAATTGGTGGTTCAAATATCACAGCAACACAAAATAGAGCATTTGATGTATTGCAATGTCAGATAGGTCATATTGTTCACCCAGATACCACAGTTACAGCAAATATTAGAACAGCAACAGGAAAATCGATACACGGTTCAGAAACACCATTTCAATTAGATTCGGCAAGTGAGGCAAAAGCAATAGCATTAAACAAAAATGTTTATTATACTAACCCTAGATTAATTGCATCACCAATAAATCAAACAAATGAGATGTCCTCTACAACTAATTTTAAATCAATGTTATTAAACGTATTGATGAATAGTACAGCAGACAACATGTCACCAGTTATTGATGTAAAAAGATTGACTACATTTACAATTCAAAATCGTGTAAGCAATCCTTCAGCATCTTCAACTGACACATTTACTGGTGATGGTTCAACAACAGGATTTACTTTAAGTGCAACACCAACAAATGCACATATCATGCAAGTTAAAAAGAACGGTGTATTACTAGAACCTATTGATGATTTTACAGTATCTAGCACAACACTAACTCTTGCAACTGCACCAGCATCAGATGATAAAGTTGTTGCAAAAATTACAAACACAGTTAATTTTATTGAAGACACTGCAAACGAAGGTGGTTCAACATCAGCATCATATGTAACAAGACCTGTTAAACTAACGAATCAATCAACAGCAATTGAAATTAGAATTGATGCATCAGTTTACACAACATCAACCATCGAGGCATATTTTAGAACTTCGGGTGGTGAAGAAACTAGAAAGATTGAAGATATATCTTATACAGCATTTAATTCTACAGGTGCTCCAGATATAGCAGTTACTCCTGCAACAGGTGAAATTACTCAAGACTCATTTAAAGAACATAAATTTAGTGTTGCTGATTTACCAGAGTTTACGTCTTTCCAAATAAAAATAGTAATGAAAGGAACGGTTGCGTCTTATCCTGTAAGAATTAAGGATTTTAGAGCAATTGCGTTAGCAATTTAATGAGTAAAGCATTTAAAGTAGAGGGTCATCCAGATTTAGTTAGAGATGAATATACTAGTGCGATTGTAAATAATAACGTTACTGAATATGAAAAATATATGCAAAGAAAAAAAGCAATGATGAGAAACAGAGATGAAATTAGAGATGCGTGTAGAGAGATAAATAATCTCAAACAAGAGTTATATGAAATTAAAGATTTAATAAAACAATTAGTAGGTAAAGATGGCAGATAGAGTAGTCGCAACAACCAATACAGTAGAAACATTTAGAACTACATTTAATAGTTTAGCAACTGATGTAGGTGATATTAGTAATTTAAATGTTTCTGGTGCAACAGATTTAGTTGAAGCAGTAAACACAGCTGCACTTGCATCAACAACTTTTGTAATTGGTGATGATTCTTCGACAGAAGCAACCATATCAAACAATCATACATTAAAATTTAGCGGTGGTTCTGGAATTACTGCAACTGTTTCAAATACAGATGATTCTGTAACATTTGCAATTGCACTAGGCAGTATAAGTGCCGCCGGTTCTGATACTGATAAATTTTTAGTGAGTGATAGTGGCACTATTAAATATAGAACAGGTACACAAGTTGCATCAGACATAGGTGCATTGACAAGTGTTGCATTTAACAATAGAAAATCTACAGGTGATGGTTCAACAACAGGTTTTACAGTAACAAGTGGTCAATCAACTGCATCAGTTATTGTAACAGAAAATGGGTTAGTGCAACAACCTACAGATGATTATGCTGTATCAGGAACTACACTTACTTTTACAACTGCACCTGCTAGTGGTGTAATAATTAATATTCGAGAAATTACAGGTTCTTAATTATAATGTAGTATAAATAGTTGAGTAGGAGAAAATATGACAACAAGAATTACAACTGATAACATAACTGATGGACAAGTCAAGACTGCCGATATTGCAGATACGGAAGTTACTAATGGAAAATTAGCATCAACTGCCGTAACATCAAGTAAGATGTCTGGTCTCGTTACTGTAAATATATTAGCATCTGACGGTTCAACAGTAGTGAAAACAATTTTTACACCAGGTTCATAGGAGTATATAATGGCGACAAGAGAACCCTTAATTTATGACAGTAGTGCAGGTAACCCTAGACGGATGACAAGTGCCGAGATAACCTCAGTAGTAAACCAATGTGCTTACGAGTATGGTCAATCACCTTCAGTAACATTAACTGTAGAGAGTAGTATTGCAGGTGGTAATATATCAGCTATTACAGATACAAGAAAATCAGCAGGTGCAACATCAACAAGCACATCTGCTTTTGTGGCAGAGGGTTCAACAGAAGAACCTCAAACAATAACGGTCACTTACAATAGAATTACAAGTGCGGCTGCTTCAGTTTCACCAGATGCGGATGGTGGGAGATTATGGCCTGTATATTTAACATCAGGTGGAAATATTCAAGCAATGAGTCAAGCAGACGTTAACGATACATTTTTACATCCTGCTATTGATAAATTAGTTGCAGCTTTTGATGGTAACCAAGCAGAAGTAAACGGTACATACACAGTAGGTACATCAACATCACTTTCAAATTGTACTTTAGTATCATCAAACCCAATTTTTATAGATACAAGAGCAGATGCAAGTGCATATACTGATAGTGGTATACCAGAAACGGCAGACCAACCAACAACTATAACACAATATTATTTGTTTCAAATAGATGCTGGTTCAGAACCAACAGTTTCAGTACCATTATTTTTAAATAGTGATGGCAACCTACAAACTTATGATACTGCTACTTTCAAAGGTTATTTGCGAGGATGGATTAGAGAAACAGCATCAGAGGGTACAGGTAATCATAGAATTAAATATGTTTACAGTGATAGTGGTACTCAAAGAGGTACTGGAATGGTAAACACAATTTTAGATGGTTCTGGTAACTATCAAACAATACAGGTAAGTGATGATTATAGGTCACAGGAATTTCCAAACGGTTCAGCAACCACAGCTGCAACACACACATTTGAGATTAAAAAATATTAAGGAGTAAATAATGGCAGAGTTTTCAGGTAGAGTAATTGAAGCATACTTTAGTAATAATGATAAAGACACTATTTGTGTTATGTGGAATAATAATGCTAGTGGCAAGGAAGTAGTAGAGGAGTTCTATTTAAAAACTGACCCAGACAACCACTATTTTAAAGAACTTTTAAAAGATATACCTTTAGAAGAGATTGAAGAGCATACTCAAAAAAGAGCAGTAGTTTATATGGAAGAAATGAAAAGACTTGCTAAAAGATGGTCTTTCTCAGAACCAAAAAACATTGACCCAAAAAGTGTTGATAAAAGAGTTAATTCAAGAATAGTAGATTTAATTTGTGACTTTGATAAAAAAGATAAAGGTCAACAAGAATTAATGTTTCGTTTAAAGTTAAGACTGTTTGAGCAAGACATTGTAAAAAATTCTAAAAATACTGACGGTAAAGCAATGATTAGAAAAGCAGAAGAACCAATAGAAGTTTTAATGGCATATGCAGAAACAATCGGTAAATTAGGGAAAAGAGTTAAAAATTAATCTTGTTTGAAAAAAATGTGAATGTTCACATTGAACTAACTGATAAATGTAATGCTTTATGTTCAATGTGTGGTAGACAATATATAGAAAATGGTCAATTAAAAAAAGTTCCAACTTTTGATAAAAATGAATTATCGATTAATCAAATACAGAATATATTCAACAATAGATTTTTTGATTCATTTAATCTTGGTCGTGTCAATTTCTGTGGTAATATTAGCGACCCTATCACTAGCATGGATTTTTGCTCTATTATAGAGTATCTAAAACCTCACTGTAAAAGAATTGATATTGCCACAAATGGCAGTTTAAGAACACCAAAATATTTTCAAAATCTAGCAAAGACGTTACAAGGTATTGAACATAGAGTTACGTTTGCATTAGATGGTTTAGAAGATACTCATTCTTATTATCGTATCAATACTAGTTTTAATAAAGTAATTGAAAACGCAAAAGCATTTATCAATGCTGGTGGTAATGCAAGATGGCAGTTTATTATTTTCAATCATAACAAACATCAAATTAACACTGCTAAAAAAATGTCTAAAGAATTAGGTTTCACCGAGTTTGTTTCCATTAGAACACAAAGATTTGCTAGAGCAGATGAATGGACTTTTATTCATAAGAATAAAAAATATAAACTAGAAGAACCTGATAAATCATTATCATTTGAAATTTCAGGTGATGTGAATTGTAAAGCAAAAAAAGATAATGAATTCTTTTTAGATTTTGAGGGTAACGTACATGCTTGTTGTTATCTAGGTGGTTCTTATTTAAAAAAAAGATTTGCTGAAAATGATGATGCTATATTAGAGTGGTATGATGATAATGAAAATAATGCTTTGCAAAATGATTTATCTGATATATTACTAAACTCTGAATTCTTCCAGCATTTACAAAATTCTTGGTCTGTGTTACCATCTACATCTTGTAAAAGATTTTGTTCAAAAAAAAATTTAAGAAAGAAACTATATGATTAAAGTATTTTGTTTAAAATGTGATAAAAAATATGATAGAAGATTTGTAACTAAATTAAAAGACTCTGTTAACAAGCATCTTACAAAAAAGCACAAGTTTTATTGTGTTACAGATAAACCTGTAGAGAAATGGGACATACCCATAGTTAGAAAGTTTCCTGATGTGTGGAACAAAATGCACTTCTTCAATTATGTTGGAGAGTGTTTATACTTTGATTTAGATATTAAGATACATAATAATATAGATTTTCTAGCAGATGACTTTGAAGACTTTACTATTGTTGACTCAAGACGTTGGAAAAAACAAAAAGAAGATTTAGGTTTTAAAGTTTCTAATAATACTTTTATTAACTCATCTATAATGCGTTGGTCTTTTACACAAGACATATATCAAAAGTTTGCGAACAATTACGATACTTATATTAGACTGTATAAAGGTATTGACCGTTTTATATACAATGAGAACATAGCATATAAATATTTCGATACTGATAAGATAGTTAGTTGGAAAGAAAAAGATTATACTAAAAAGGTGATAACGTTATACAATGGAAGATATAAAAATTGATAGTGAATTTTGGCAGATTAAAGTCAAAAAGGCAATAAAAAAATATCCTAATAGAGCAGTAGATATATTTCATTGTTTTAGTCCATCACAAAAAGAAAGTAAAGAGTGGTTGATTAAATGTTTGAATGCGTATGTTACTGATAAAAAAATATACGATATTGCAATACTAGGTTCTTGGTATGGGTATCTCTCATACTTACTAGAAAGACAATTTAAAAATCTCATAACTGAAATAAAGTGTTATGATGTTGATGATTTAGCAAAGAATGTAGGTAAAATTTTAGTTGAAAGTAAAACAACTAAATTTGTAACTAAAAATATATCTTCAATGAATTTTCAAGACTATCGATATAATTTAATTATTAATACATCTTGCGAACATATGACAGATGATATTTTACACCAGTGGTTATTTACAACTCGAAAAAATACTACTTGTGTTCTACAAAGCACAGATAAACCTGCTAGAGACCACACTAATAATATAAACAGTGTAGATGAATTAGTTGCTAAATTCAAGGAACATTTGACTGACATACGTTCTTATACATATAGTTTTAATAATTGGTCAAGGTATATGATAATTGGTAATAAAAAATGAAGAACTATTGGAAAGATGTAGAAGAAATATTAAAATATAATTATCTCTACAATCTTAAATTAGACATACAACTTCCAAAAGAATCTATTCAAGAAGTACAGACTGTATATGATGAAGAATTTTTTGTACCTCATAGAGGTAAAAAACATAAAGGTTGGGACTCAACTTGTATTCATGGTGTTGATGGTGCTTATTGGAAAACTATGAGTGGTAAACAATATGGTTATGTAAGTGATAGTGATAATAATATTTTTTGGGACTGGACAGATGTTTGTCATTATGCACCAAAGACGGTAGAGTTTTTTAAAAAAGATATACCTTTAAAAAATTATAGAAGATTAAGATATATGTTATTACGACCTGGTGGTTATATTTTAGAACATAGTGATACACCTTTAGGAAAACCTTACACGACAGTAAAAAAAGAGAGTATTTTTTCTGCACTAAATATATGTATTACACAACCAAAAAAATGTGTATTAGAACATTTGAGTAATGGTGTTGTACCATTCAAACCTTTAGAGGTCTATTTATTTAATAATGACGAATACCACCACGCATACAATTACTCAAATGAAAATAGATTTCATATCATAACACACGCAGAATATGATTATGATTTTGCAGAATTATTTGTAAAGAGCTTTGAAAAATATTATGAACATACTGTCAAATAAAAAACAAGCATTAAAAGGAAGTCCTAAACTATTAAAAAATAAAGTTGCATTTGCAGTTATTGATGATAGAGAAATTATCAAGCACGATTTAGTTAAGTATATTGTAGAAACTTACACAGAGAATACGGTGTATAACTTCTATAAAAGAAAATGTGATGTGTTAGGGTTTTATAAAGAAAAAGATATTGATGATGCTATCAATAATGCTTATGACCAAGGTTATGAGTTATTAGTTGTCATGAAAAACGGCACGTTTATGAATTCATCTTTCTTTTTTGAGAACGTTAAAAAGATGCTAGATAATAACATTGCTTTAATGGGTCATATCTTAGATTGTGGTAAAGAATATTATTTTGTACACGAGCAGTGTTTCTTTTTAAATTTAAACTCTTGGAAACTTTCTGGTTCTCCTGAATACTTTTCAGATAACTATGATGTTGTAAATATACAAAGGTCACCTACAAACTTTCACGACAATTATACACCTCATTGGATTAGACAAGATGATGGTTTAGCAGACGTTGTTACAGTATTACCTGGTGGTTATATGATATCAGAATTACTCAGAGCAGATTACAATGTAAGTCCTTTTACAGAGTTAAGACCATTAAAATGGTTTACATATCATGGTGATACTATGAAGTGCTTAATGAAATCAATGTCATTGAATGCAAAAGAATATCATCATGGTTTTTTCTCAACTGAAACAGAAATCATAGACGAAGTTAAATTGAATGACAACGTTGATACTTTGATATCTATAGCATCAGCATTTCACCCATTTAAAGTGATACAAAAATCAAATATTAATCCTAAAAATATTGTCATGTATGATATTAGTTACGAGGCAATAAAAATATATCAAAGAATGTTGATGGCATGGAATGGTAAAGATTATGTAGAACTATTAAACGGCAGTGATTTTAATTATAGAACCGGTCACACAGAAGAGTTAGCACAAAAAAGTTTTGAAGAGATGAAAGATATGTGTGATTGGGAAAAATTCTTTGATGAAGTTTGTGCAAAGAACATTGACTTTCTTCGAGGCAATTTATTGACAGAAACATTTCACAAAAAGTTTACAAATTTTGTTAGTGAAAATGACGTAGTATTATTTCATGTTAGTAATATCTTTTCATATGAGGCAGAAACTTATTACTATGATATCTTTCAAAGGTTCTTTTCTTTTTACAACTTATATTTACAGATGAAAAAACACACAAAGAAAACTATATTTAAAGGTTCAATATTTAATTTGAAAAACTATGTATCAACAGATGATATGCAACTACATCATTGGTATAGTAAAGCAACAGAGTTAGCATTAACACCATGGCAAAAAGAAAGATTACCAGACTTTAAAGAATCATTGAAAAAAAGAAAAGAAGAAATCTTTGGTTAAGAAATTAGAAGATTATAAGTGGATGTGTCCTCAACCATTTGCAAATGTTTCAACAGATGCATATGGTGTTTGGCAACCTTGTTGCATGACACATTTTGAAGAAAGATTATCTACAGATAAAGATTGGGAAGAGTTACTAACTAAAAAAGATTTAAAAAATGTTAGAACAGATTCTTTTAGTGATTACTATAGAAGTAATTATATGAGTGAAGTGCGAGAGGCATTTAGAAAAGGCGAACAACCAGATATGTGTAAAGCATGTATACACACAGAAAAAAATGGTTTAAAATCGTTAAGA